>Ga0209702_10000465_pt1 | contig 83984 bp, 65 predicted proteins | sample FRY01_FD_187210 | JGI IMG/M metagenome (GOLD analysis project Ga0209702, IMG submission 187210) | Freshwater microbial communities from Lake Fryxell liftoff mats and glacier meltwater in Antarctica - FRY-01 (SPAdes) (version 2) | ecosystem: Environmental > Aquatic > Freshwater > Ice > Glacier...
CTGCCCTTTACACATAAATCCGGCTGGACAAAGTCGACCGTTGGCATTCCGGGTATCATCTGTGCTGTGCAGGATTCCCGCGCTTCCAGAGGAGAAAATTTCCACGATCCAATTTCCAAATAAGTTCCAATATTCAAATTCCAAAAGCCAAACTGAGAACAGGAGCGTTTGTGATTTGAAGTTTGGTTCTGAGATTTATTTGGAAATTGGTTTGTGGAAATTTGGAAGAACCAGACTCCAGCGAAGAGTCTACTTTTAAGGCATTCTGTCTCCCGTAGCGAAACGGCTCCCCGTTCCGCCTCCCCATCACCGTTCACTTTGCTGTGTCCGATTTGTGTGTAAAGGGCAGGGCGAGCCCAGTGGGGGCGGGATTTTGGGACGGGAGCGAAGAGTACGTGGATGAATACCCTTTCGTTGCATTCTTCCGGACTGCCCGCCCTCCAGAGGCACTCCGCCTTTCTTGGGATAGGGACGGTCGCTCCGCGGCGTCCGGCGCTCCGCTCCTCGGTTCCACAAACCAAGCGGGTTCCGTGCGCTTCTGCCCCGAGCTGGAATTATTCCACGTGGAACAATTGTGGTCCCGCCGCCCAATTCCGCCCCCCGCCCTTCGCCCCTCCCTCCGGCCTACCGGGCACCCGAAATTGCTCCGCTGCCAGACGATCCTCCCACTGCTCCCGCGCTCCTCCCCCCGCCGATTCCCTGATCATTCTTCGGCGTCTCCTTGCATTCCCTTTTGATTGATTTAACTGATGTTTTTTTTAATAACATTCTACTATATCCATCGTAATAGAGGTTCCTGGCCGACCCTGCCCCGGATCCACGAATCGGGTAAGAATCGTTCCTTTGTTCCGGAGGGGTTGGGACCGGCGCTCAGTCCTATCGTTCCAGCGGAGATCCGGAACCGTGGACAAGGCCGCGGATCCGGACATCATCGTCAATCCGCACCATCTCAATCTCAGAGAGCCCGAGCCGCAGGGAGAGGTTGGCGACCCCCTCGCCGGCCACGGCGGCGGATTCCCCGCCGGTGATCATTGGGGCGAGATACACAATCAGCTCATCCACCCAGCCTTCATCGAAGAGGCGGCCCAGGAGCCTCCCGCCAGCCTCGACGAGGACGGTGTTGACGCCCCGCTCGGCGACCAGTTCACGCAGGATGCCCTCGATATGCCTGCCCTGAAATATAAGGGTCCGTTCGCGCTGAGCGTCGGTTCGCAGGTGGCTCTCCTCTGGCACGCCCTGGTCGCTTGAGGTCAAGACAACGCGCCATGGCTGCTCCTTGCCCACCGGGGCCACCTCACCTCTCAGAGTCAGCCGGGGGTTATCGGCGCGGACCGTTTTTCCACTGGTCAAAATCGCATCCACTTCCGCCCTAACCCGTTGAACTTCAATTCGTGACGAGCTTCCACTCAACCACTGGGCCTCCCCGGAGGGCCTCGTGATGCGCCCATCGAGACTCATGGCGGTCTTAGCGATCACCCATGGCAGACCCGAAGTCTGCACCTTCCGAAAGGCTCGGATAACTTGCTCACAATCGCCTTGGAGCACACCGGCGGTCACCGAAATACCCGCCTCCCTGAGCAGGGTGTGCGCGGCGCCTGCGTGGGCGGGATTCGGGTCCGCGCATCCATAAACGACCCTACCCACCCGTTCCCGCTTGATGGCTTCGGTGCAGGGACCGGTCCGCCCTCTGGTCGAGCACGGCTCCAGGGTCACGTAGAGGGTGGAACCCGACACCTCCGAAAAATGAGCCTTACGCGCGGCGTGAAAGGCCTCGATTTCGGCGTGGGGGTGTCCCGGCCCGCGATGAAAACCGGCCGCGATCTCCCGACCATCCTTGACCAGGAGGGCCCCCACCGGGGGATTGGGACTTGTGAGGCCGACGCCTTTGCGAGCCATCTCCAAGGCGCGGCGCATCCAGTAGTCATCCTCCACGCCGTTCCTCTAGCGCGGATCCACCCCGTTTGAAACCTCCGTTTTGACCACCGGTCAGGGACTGCAGAGGGCTCTGAAGGGACGGCCCCCAGATGTCGGCAAGATGTCGGCAAGCTGGGAATGATTGTGAGCATGAGCCAACGGATCTCGGAAAGAACAACGCCCAAGAACAAGTCGGCCACTCTTCCCGGCTTTCTTCACATTGTGGAACACCGGCACGGGTAGCGTGGAACGGCCCTTTTGACGACTTGCTGGCCCCTAGAAGAAGAAGATCTATTTGATCAAAAAAAGAATTCCTTCAAGAGCGCGGCCAATAAGTGGACCGGGGACACCGGGCCGGCCCCGAAGGCCAGCGACCGCCTCACCGTTCACGTCCTGCGACCTTGACCCACCATCTGGCGAAGCCTAGCATGTCCAATGGTGTGTTGCGAGAGCAACAGGCCAACCTACACCAAACGACCCAAAGCAATGAAAAGAACCATAACGATGGTCCTAGGGACCATGCTGGCGCTCTGTGCCAGCTCAGGGGCCGAGACGGCATCGGAGGACCGCGCCAACAAGGTGGCGGGCCTCTATCAGCAGGGAGTATCTGCCCTGGAAGACGGAGACGGCAAACTGGCTGCGGAATGTTTCCGCGAAGTGCTTGCCCTTCAGCCGACGCATGGCAATGCCCGGTATCAGTTGTTGAGCCTCCAGGACAAGAAGCCGTCTCTGGCCGCCAAAGTTCGGGAACGAAAACTCTCCCAAGTCAAGATTCCCAAAGTGGATTTTGACGGGACGAGTTTCGGGGAGGCGATCGAGGCACTGGACCTTCTCGTCGTCAAAGAGACTGCGGGGGAGTTCGCTCCAAACTTCATCATTCAAGACCCGCACGGGATCTTGGAGAAATCGGAGATCACCATGAAGCTCGGCGCGGTCCCGGCCAGCGTGATCCTGGACTACGTCCTGAAAATGGCCAACGCCAAGGCCCGCTACGATGAGCATGCCATCGTGCTCATTCCACTCGGCAGCCCTCCGAAAGCAGCGGTGGAGGGAGAGGGGGCCGGGAAGCCGGCCGCCAAAGATCCGTTCGGGGGCTGAGCGGGAAGATCAAGCACGCTCCGCAGACCTCGGAGCAAAACAAAGGCGGAGGGGAAACCCTCCGCCTTTCTTCGTTGTTTGAGTCTCGATTAGTCCCGGAGCTCCTCTTGGAGTTCTGGGTCATCCATGAGCTTCTTATGCTTGGACTCAAAGCTTTCCCAGGCGTTCTCGAGGCGCTTGAGGAAGATCTCCTCATCGTCGTCCTCCTTGCCGGCGAGGACGAGCTTACAGAGCTTCATGGTGGCTTCGAGGTAGTCGTTCATTCGCTCATCGACCTTGCCTTCAAGGGTTTTGAGGACATTCACGGCCTCCTGAGCGGTTTCTTCGACCGCCTTGCCGTGTTCGTACTTGTCGCGCCAGGCCATCATCTGGGCGGAGCGGATTACCCCGGAAGCATTCGTGTCAATCTCCTGGAAGGAGCCGCCTACGGAGAGGTGGGTGGGGGCCGTGCCTTGGGCGTATTGGAGGAGAAACTTGGCGGACAGGTGGTTGGGCATTTTTTCGACAACGGCCTCCAGCTTCTTCTGGACGGCTTCGTTTTTGATCATGTCATCTCCCTTTTCCTTGATGATGGCGGCAATGGCCCCGAAGGAATCGAGGGTATCCTGCACCTCGGAGGTCTTGCTTTTGCGGGAAATGGCGCGGGCCTGTTCGATATCGGCCATGCCGAAGATCTGGATGTCGAGGAGTTGTCCGATGCCGTGGAGGACGAGGTTGTCGGCGACCCCGGCGGCGTTGCCTTCCGGCACCCCGACGATGTTGCAATTACGGCGGGTGGCTCCGCGGATCTTGGCGGCCACGCCACCGATCTTGGTCACCTTGCCGTTCGGGGTGATCCCGCCGGTGCAGGCGAATTTCGGGTCGATTTCCTCGCCGGTGAAGAGGGATTCGAGCATCAGGGACATGGCCGTTCCCGCCGAGGGACCATCGGTGAGGGTGTCCTTGTCCTCGAAGACGATGTCGATGGTGTAGCCGGAGGGAACGAGGTCGGTGTCTTCGTAGGTGACCTGAAGGAAACTGACGATGGACTCCAAGCTGTTGGCCATCATCGGGCCGACCTTCTGGTTCAGCTTAAATTTCAGGCCGCTGACCCCCTCCTCGCGGAGGGCGGAGGCGATGATGGAGGAGGCTGAGCCGGCATGCTTGCCGTTGTCGAGGGTGATGACGACCAGGCCGAAGATGGCGACTTGCTTGTTCTTGAACTTATCCGCCTTGCCGCCGGGCATGAGTTCCTCACGCTCCTCAAAGCTGGAGCGGTCTTCCTGTCCCCAGCCGCCGGCGATGCCATTTCTGGGTTCCACGCCCTCCAAGAGCATGCCAACCCAGTCGGCGGTGACGTTGTCCTTCTTCAGCCCGTCCTGCAGGTCCCGCATCTTCTCCGCATACTTGCCGTTCGGGTCGGTTCTGAGGGCGATGTCGAGGCAGTAGGCAGCACACTGCTTGTTATCAGAGCTGTCCTTGCGGATGAGGGCACGGGCTCCGGAGAAGATGAGGCTGGCCGCACGGGATTGGCTGGCGTTGTCCTCAGCGATGGTCCGGCCGTTCTCGCTCAACTGGTCGCGGGTGGTAATGAATTTGTCGGAATCGGGGTCGAGACGTCCGGCGATCGCCAAGGCATTGGACCGGAGTGCGAAATCGACCTTGTGCTCATCCTCGTTGTAGTCCCGAGCCACGCTGACCAAGGAGGCAACGAGGCCGGCCTTGGCGAATTTGTCGATTTCGATCTTCTTCGCAGCGAAGATCTCCTTCTCCATATTGGGTGGTCGGTAGAGGCCGGCGGCCTGCAGGGAGGCCGAGAACATGCCGGAGGAGAGAATCGTGAGGGCGATCAGGGTCCGGAGGAGAGACCGGGGCGCGTGGCGAGAGTTGGCGTGCATCAGTATTTGTTTGATTGGGGAAGGTCTAGCGGGAAAGGGGCGGGGGCTCTAGCAAAAAGGGGGAGATGAGGGGCTGGCGGGGAGAGAGCGTCGCCGTCGGTGGAACTCGTGTGGACGGGTTGCCATCGTGTGCCTATTGACCGTCCGAGGAAGAGCTGCGGGGGCGGGGCTCGTCCCTGGCGGCCGCGGTAGCCCGTGAAAGCTGGTCCTGTCCCGCTTGGACCTGTCTGAGGAGCAGGGAGACATTGGAGGAGGGTTTGAAGAGCGCTCCGCCGGACTTCTTGATTTCCCGGGCCAGGGTGCGGAGCTCATCGGTGAGGTTCCGCGCCTGTTTGAACAAAGGTCGATCATTCGGAGCGGTGAATTTTTCCACCTGGTCGAGCCGCTTGCGGCAGGTCTCCCAGGAATCGAAGATGCGGTCGGCGTGGAGGCTGCGGATGTCTGCGGCGTGGATCCAGGCCATCGGTGCCAGAGCGCGGTCGATTTCCAGAGCCAGGAGGGGCCGGTCGAGGTGGGTGGGTCGCTTGGCGCCGGCCCCTTGGAGGAGCAACATCTTGGCGGAGAGATGATAGGGCGCCGTGGCGCGGATGGAGGAGAGGCGGCTGCGGACGGAGTCGAGGGCGGCGAGCTGCCCGACATCGCGGCCGTTGGCCGCCGCACGGATATCGGCGAAGGTGGTGCTGGCACTGAGGAGCCCTGGGGGATCGGAGCCGGGGGAGCCGAAGTTCAAGGCGGTATCGAGGGAGGAGACGACCAGCACCTCGTATTTCAGGAAGAAATCGGGGTCCTCCAGAACGATGAGGGCCTTGAACTGTTCCTCGAGGTCTGGGGAGACGAGGAGTCGCCCACCGGGCCCCTTGCGAAGGGCGGCGATGTAGTCCCAGGACGCGCCGGGGCGCTTGAGGCTGGCGTCGGCTTCGACTTCGGCGAGCAGGAGCAGGTCGTTGCGCAATGGTTTCCCGGCGAGGGCGGAATGCAGGAGGAGGGCCGCAGGGCCGGAAATGGCGGTCCCGTTCTGCGCTCCGTAGCGCTGCCGGTTGGTGGACAGGATGGCGAGCTGCTGCTTGGGCAGGTCTGGCCAGAGGGAGAGGAGTGCGCTGCGGACCCGTTCCTGGGCGACATCGAGGGCGGGGGAGGGGAAGTTGGGGCTGAGGACGAACGAGAGGGAGTCCGCATCCTCGTCGTCCTGGACGCTCAGGGCGAGGGGGATGATCTGGGTCGAGAGGCGGCCGTTGAGGTCATGGACAAAGAAGGGGGCGCGGAGAGAGCCTTCGCGGAGTTTGAGGGTCGAGGCTTTGGGCCGGGGAAGGACTGGTTGCTCTGCTGGGGGCTCCGGCGTGGGGGCGGGTCTCCCGGTGGGCTCCGGCTGCGGGGTCTCGGGGGCGGAAGAAAAACCGCGGAGAGGGGCCACCACGCCCTGCCAGCGGGCCTCTTCCCCGGCGGGATCGTGTTGGGCGGCGAGGGGGTTCTTGGGATCTAGAATGTGCAGGGCATCCAACAAGAGAGCCCCGAGGAGTTGACCCTGTCCGCCGGCTTCCTTGTGTTGCAGCCACGCCACGGCCTTCCAGGTCTCGGATCTGGCGTGTCGCAGCTGTCCTTGCCCGGGGGCGGGGGGGGTGTCCTGACGGACCAGCTGTTGCTGCAGAGTGCGCACCCGGGTGTTGGCGGGATCAAGACGCCCAGCCACGGCGAGCAGTTGGGCTGCGGCACGCAATTGCCGGGGATCTTCCTGCTTTGCATCGGCGGTCAGGAGGACGAGCTGGGCGGAGAGGGAGCGCATGGTGTCCGCATCGATGGGGAGTTCGTCCCGGTGGAAGAGCGATGGGGCCGGGTCGGGTGGGACGAACTCTCCCTTTGCAAGCGCCAGAAGGCAGAGGGCAAGCAGAGGGGGGAGGCCACGCGGGAGCATGAGGGCGAGTCTTGCCTACGCGATCATGCTCGGCAATCTTTTGGAGCCGCGAGGCGCGACGAGAGATGAAGCAAGAATCCTTTGAATGGAACAGCGCGGACGAGGTGATGTTCTACGACACCGATGTTGGGGGGGTGGTGCACAACCTGGCCTACCTGCGGATGATCGAGTATTGCCGGACGAAGTTGGCGGCGGGGATCGGGTTCGACCTGTGCCGGATGGCGGAAACCTCGGTCTATCCGGTGGTGGTCCGGACGGAAATCGACTACCGTCGGCCGGCGCGACTGGGGGATGTCATCGAAACGCGAGGCTGGCTGGAGGAGTGGGGGCGGGTGCGGTTCTGGTGCGCCTTTGAAATGCGACGCCGGGGTTCGGGCGAGCTGCTGGTTTCCTGCCGGCAGCAGTTGGCGGTGATCGAGATGCCGGATGGCAAGCCACTCCGGTTGCCGGGCGAGCCTGGGAATCCGGTTTGATACCAACCGATTCCGGGCCCTGCTTCGGACCGGGGACTCACCAACTCACACGTGAATTTTAGGGACTAGCGATAATTCAATGCACTGATATAGGTCCCTCCACTTGGAAACATCGTCTTCACCTGAGGCTGAGCGCAAGGAGCAGCATGGCGCGGCCGCCGCAGGTGGGACGGAGTCTTTGGCCACCGATGGCCGGGAGGGAGTGGCATCAGTGTCAGCGAATGTCTTGCGCGGTTTCCTCTCCGGGATTCGAACGCTGCAAGAGACCTCAAGTAGCGGGTTGCAGGAGCCGGTCGAGGAGCGGGCGGGCCGGGTTCTCCTGGCCTGTTCGGCCTCTCCTGAGCGGGGTGCTCTGATTTCACAACTCGCTGGCTGTGAGCTCACTGTAGTGGAAGAGGCCAACGCCGCCCTCGAAACGGGCATCGAGGGCATCGAGGTGGTGTTGGTGGATGAGGATCTGCCACCGTGGGGGGGACCCGAACTTTGCCGACGCCTGTTGGCTGACAAGAGATTGACCGGCATCCCGGTGGCGATTGTTGCCTCCCGCGAGAACGAGGAAGCCATGGAAGGCGTGTTGGCGGGCGGGGCGCACGAGGTTCTGGTGAAGCCCTGTCATCCTGCGGAGACAAGGATCCGGGTCCAAAACATGGTGCAGCGGCACCGCAACTTTGGGGAACTCGAGAAGAGGAACCGGATCCTCAAGGAAGCACTTTCCGATCTCTGTCAGTCAGAGGCAATGCTGGTGCAGGCCGAGAAGTTGTCGCTGCTCGGTGAGATGAGTGCCGGCATCGTCCACGAGATCAACAATCCGCTCAACTACTCGAAGACCGCACTCTTTGTTCTCCGCTCACTTGTTCATACGTTGGAGGGGGGGCGGCGGGAGGAGTTTGCGGAGGTGGTCAACGACATCAGCGAAGGGATGGAGCGGGTGGACCACATCGTGCGCGACCTGCGGGCCTTTGCCACGCAGGGCCCGATCAGGAAGGTGGAGCTCAATCTGGTTTCGGTGGTGCGGACGGCGCGCCGGTTGCTGGGGGACCGATTGGGGGCGATCCGCTACGAGGAAGATGTGCCGGAGGAATTACGAATCCGGGGCAACGAGAACCAGCTGTGCCAGGTGGCCCTCAACATCCTCAAGAACGGCGTGGAAGCCACGGAAATGGCGGGACGGAGCCAGGAAGAGGCGGAGATGAGGGTCTGGGCCCGGGAGGTGGGATCCTGGGTGGAACTGCACTTCCGGGACAATGGCTGCGGCATCCCGGAAGGGGAACAGCGGCGGATCTTCGAGCCCTTTTTCAGCAACAAGGGCGAAGGCATGGGCATGGGCCTGAGCATCTGTGGGCGCATTCTCGAAGAGCATCGGGCCAAGATCTCGGTGCAGAGCGAAGTAGGTCGCTATACACAGTTTACGATCCGTTTTCCTCTTGAGGAGGATGAGGAACGGAGCACGCCGGGGTCGGGTGGCCCGAGGGGGTGACCCTAGCCGCCGAACATTTGGGTCCAATGGATGCCGTGGTTGCCCAGGCCGACCCGTGCGTAGCCGGGATTGAACATGTTCTTGTGGTGGCCCGGGGAGTAGAACCAGCCCATGTTGGCGGAGTGGGGGCTCTTGGAGCCCATGTAGATGTTTTCGCCCCCGCCGCTGGTTCCGGCCTTTGAGGCCCGATCGGAGGGCGAGGATTTTCCGGGAAGGGGGGAGGTGTGGGAGAAGAACTTGTGTTCCTGCATGTCGGTGGAATGCCCCCGGGCGGCGGTGCAGAGCTTGGGGTCCAGGCGGAGGGCGCGGAGCTCCACGAGGAGACGCATGGTGTTGAGTTCCTCGATACCCAGACGCTCCGCCTCGGGGAGCTCGGCCTTTTCCGCGATCTGGCGGTTGTCGGCCATGATGCGCAGGCCCTCGCGGTCGAGGTCGGAGAGATCTTCGGCGATCTTTTGCTCCGCTCCGGTGATGATGGCAAGGGAGTCCTCCTCGCCGGTGGCGACGTTGGCGGTGCGGATGCCGTTCCGAAATGTGGCGAGGCCGAGGGCGAGGTCCCGCTTCTGCTTCAGAGCGGGGCCACCGATTTCGAGGATCCGGGAAGAGCGGGGCAAAAGGAGCTCCCGGAGTTGGTCCATGGCGGGCATGCTGATCTTTTTGAGGGCCTCCTTCATGGGTCCTTCCGGCAGGTCCCGGACTTCGTGGAACTGTTTGCGCAGTTCACGAATGAGTTTCTTGTTCTCTTGTCGAAGCGCCCCGGAGTTCTGCTCCTTGGCTTCCGTTTCGAAGGCGGAGATGTAGGCACGATGGATGTCGCCCCAGGCCTTCTCCACCTCTGCCTGGATCGTGTTCAGGTCGCTGGAGGGGAGGTCATCCAGCATGGCAACCAATTCGTCGAGGCTTTCGCCCGATTCGAGCCGCGTTTGGACGGCGGAGAGGATTTCGTCCGGGGCGCGTGGTGCGGCGGAGGCCTCCCCGGAGAGCAGGGTCAGGGCGAAGAGGGTGGCGCACAGCTTCATGGCGGGGAGAATAACGATCCGCAGGCCTGATTTCATAGCACAATAGCGGTGCGGAAGACTGTGGCGGTGCACAAAACGGCGAAGGGAGGGCGGAACCGCCCTCCCTTCGGAGCTGAACATGGTGCACTTGTCCGCGGCGGCCTAGCGGCAGCCTCGGGAGGCGCCCCGGGAGTAGCCTCCGGAATTTCCGTAGGAGCGTCCCGCGTATTGGGAATGCGACGATCCGCGCTGGGCGTAGCCCCGCTGGGAGTAGCCGTGATTTGAATATTGGGGGCTGTTGTAGCGGGAGTGGCTGGAATGGCAGCTGTGGCGGACCGGCACACTCACGTAGCGGTAAACGGGCCGACGGTAGCAGTCGTAGCCGGCGAATACGCGTTGCGTGTAGATCGGGCAGCCGCAGGAACTGTGTCCGCTTTGGTAGGTGATGTTGACACTCACGTTGGAGTGTCCGGCATCCGCGGTCTGCGGAAGGGCGAGCCCGGTGAGGGCGGTGGCGGCGATTGCTAACAGTGTTTTCATGATGTTCGTGATTGTTGGTTACGGGACGTTGGACCGGACGGATGGCGGAGCTATTCAACACGGCACGATTTTTTTCTGTCACACCCCGGAGTGCGGGCTTGGAACGGGCTTACAAAATGCGAAAGCCATTATAATGAATGAATTGGTGGAAATAGTGTCTATATTGGCGTCGATCAATTGAACCAATACGACCATGCAAGACAACGAGACCACCGAGAACACACCAGAGAAGAGGCATTTTGATTCCGTCCGTGAGGCGGTCCGCAGCGGGCGGGAGGAGGCCCGACAGAAGGCACGGGAGGCCGCGCCCAAGCTGAAAAGCACGGTGGCCGATGTCGTCCACGAGATGGCCTATGGCGCGGCGTTCGGGGCCTTTTTTGCCAGGGCATTTGCCAAGGAGCTGGTGCCGAAGCAGATCAAGGAAGGCCTGCAGAAGGGTGCCTCGGCGGGCAGGAGCGCGGCCCGCAAGGCCTGCGATTCCGTGAAGGAAGTCCTCACCCCGATTCCGGTCGCCGAGCCGGGGGAGGTCATTGAGATCGGGGTCGAGCCGGCCGGGGCCTGAGATCAACCCATTCCGGGAGGTGGCCCGGGGAACATTTTACCGTGTGGTGCACGTGTAAAGGGAAGCGGTCTCCGTTGTGTGGGTTTCGGGGACCGCTTTCCCGCTTCCGGATGGAAGAAAGCTTTTGGGGACGAACTGCTAGTTATCCACGGCGGCGCTCCAGGAGATTGAGCATGAGGAAGGAGAGGAGGAGGTTGAGTTCCTCGTCGGGGGTGAGGTCGGTGAGCTTTTCGATGTTGAACTTTCCTTCCCAGAAGGCGGGTAGCTTTTTCAGTCGCATGGCCGGAGTGCCATCGGCCCGGGCGGCGAGGTAGCTGGGGTGGATGAAGTAGCCGGTGAAAAATCCCAGGATGGGGATGCCGCCGAGGACGGAATCGCCGATCTTCGCCCAGGGGTTCTCCTCCTGAATGGAGAAGTCGGCGTTCTGGTCTCCGGGGTTGAAGACGTCGTAGTGGGCCTTCCACATCGAGCGGAGACCGCGGCGCCCGACGGCGCCGATGTCGTTGCCGGCCGGGTCGGTGAAGGTGTAGCGGGCCGACCAATCGATGACCTTGTTGGCCTGGATGTGGGCGACCTTCTCGGTGCGGGATTGGTCGCGGAAGACTTCGACCTGTTCCTTGAGCTTGAGGAGCTTCTGCTTCACATAACAGATGGTCTGGCCATCGGCGTCGGTGACGTAGATTTGAGGGGCCAGGGCGACGACTTTGAAGCTGAGGGTCAGTGGATATGTCATGGATTCACATGTGGATGGCGTGGCCGTCGGCGTCGAGGACGGCCTCATGGACGGCCTCGGAGAGGGTCGGGTGGGCGTGGATGGTGGCGTGGAAGTCGTCGATGGTGGCTTCGAGTTCGAGGGCGAGGCCCATTTCGGCGATGAGGTCGGTGGCGTTCTCGCCGATGATGTGGGCCCCGAGGATCTCGCCGTACTTGCTGCCGAAGAGGATTTTCACGAAGCCCTCCGTGGAGCCGCTGGCCTGGGCCTTGCCGAGGGCCTGGTAGGGGAACTTGCCGACCTTGTAGTCCACGCCGGCTTCCTTGAGGGCGCGTTCGGTTTTGCCGACCGAGGCGACCTCGGGGTGGCAGTAGGTGCAGCCGGGGAACTTGTCGACCTGCTTGGGGGTGTGACCTTCCACGAAGAGGCCTTCCACGCACTGCATGGCTTCGAAGCTGGCGGTGTGGGCCAGCCAAGGGGGGCCGGCGATGTCGCCGATGGCGTAAACGCCTTCCATGGATGTGCGGTAGCGCTGGTCGATCTTGATCCAGCCGCGGTCGGTGAATTCCGGCATTTGTCCACCAGGGAGGACGGGAGCCACGCCGATGGCGACGAGGCAGACCTCGGCGGTGACTTCCTGAGTGCCCTTGGGTGTTTCGACCTGCAGGGTGACCGAGTTGCCGTTGTCGCGGGTGCCGGTGACCTTGGTGTCGACGAGGCACTTGATGCCGGAACGGGTGTAGGACTTCAGAAGGGTGTCCCCAATCTCATCGTCTTCGACGGGGAGGAGGCGGGGCATCATTTCGACCATGGTCACCTCGGTGCCGAAGGCGTTGTAAACATAGGCGAATTCGGCGCCGATCGCTCCGGCGCCGATGATGACCATGCTCTTGGGTTGCTCGGCCAGGACCATGGCTTCGCGGGAACCGATGACCGACTTGCCGTTGATGGGCAGGCCGGGGAGTTCACGGGTCTTGGCACCGGTGGCGATGATGATGTGCTTGGTTTCGAGGACCTGGGTGCCGCCGTCCGGGGCCTTGACCTCGACCTTGCCGACTCCAAGGATGGAGCCGAAGCCCTTCACGTAGTCCACCTTGTTTTTCTTGAAGAGGAACTCGATGCCGCCGGCGAGGCGGTCGGCCACTTGACGGGAGCGGCTGATGACCTTGGCCCAGTCGTAGGAGAGGTTGTCGAAGCTGACGCCGAAGTCGGCGGCCTTTTTCCTGAGGTCGGTGTAGAAGCTGGCGTTCTTGATGAGGGCCTTGGTGGGGATACAGCCCCAGTTGAGGCAGGTGCCTCCGGCGCGATCCAATTCGACCACGGCGACCTTCTTGCCAAGTTGACCGGCTCTGATGGCCGCGACGTAACCGCCGGGGCCTCCTCCAATGACGACGAGATCGTAGGACATATCGGTAGGGAAATTTGGGTTGGTTGGTGCGGCAGGAGAGTTCCGGCCGCGCGGCGCGAAGCTGTGACCGGAGCTCCGAAAGGTCAAGGCGGGGAACGAAAAAGCACGGGGTTTTGCCGCTCATCGGCCCGGAGGGATCGATGCCGGGTTTGGCGGGGAGTTTTGGTGGGAAGGAGGCTATTGCGCGAAAATGGAGGCCCAGGGCCGACATTTGCCGGATCCTCCCCGCCAGTCCTGCCTTGCAAAATCGACTCTTGCGGCGAAAAGGTGGTCCTTGCGAATTGGTTGGCAGAGGTGGCGGACGGACCATTGGCCGAGTCGTTTGGAGGCGGTCCGGGTGCTGTTGTTGCTTGGGCTCCTGCTGGGGGTTCTGATTTCCTGGCGGCTGTGGATCACGGATCGCGTCTTTCCCCACCTTCCCGTCTTTGAATGGCTGGGGCCGACCCCGCAGCCTTGGGACAAGGTCCTCCTCGGGATCTATCTGCTCCTCATCGTGGCCTGCCTCTTCCGTCCCGCCTGCCGCTGGACCCTTGGGGCGGTTTTGGGGGTTTCCTTGTTGTTAGCACTGCAGGACCAGATCCGCTGGCAACCCTGGTTCTACGTTTACCTGGTCGCCTTGGCGGGCTATCTCCATCTGCCGGGCCGGAACTGGGAAGGCACGGGGACGGCGGTGCTCGGCCTGGTCCGCATCCTCCTGGTCTGCATGTATTTCTGGAGTGGCTTCCACAAGCTGCACCACGCCTACGGCAACATGTTCGGGCAGGCCTTCATCGGTCCGCTGGGGGAGCGCTGGCCGGAATGGGCAGTGGACCTCCTGCGGGAGACACAGGGCTCCGCGCCTTGGATGGAACTGCTGATCGCGCTGCTCCTGTTGCTCCCGGTGCCGATTGTGCGGCAGATGGGGATCGCTCTGGCGGTGGGGACGCATCTCTTCATTCTCCTCCTCATCGGGCCCCTCGGGCTGGATTACAATGGGGTCGTTTGGCCGTGGAACGTTTGCATGATCCTGGTGGTGCCGCTGGCCTTCTGGCAGATCCCGTCCTTCGGCTGGCGGGAGGTGGCGGTGACTCCGGTGCGGTATTGCGCGGCGGTGCTGGTGGTGCTGGTGGCGATCATGCCGGCCTTTTCCCCGGGCCGCTGGGATCGCTACCTCTCCTTTCACCTCTACTCCGGTCAGGGCCAGCGGATCATGGTGGTGCTCGATGACCGGGCGGTGGAGGTCCTGCCGGAGGAACTGCGGCCCTACCTTCTCCCGGGGCGGAGCAAGGGCCTGCACGAACTGCGTTTCAAGGAGTGGAGCCTGAAGGAGTTGAAGGTGCCCTATCCCACCGAGGAGCGCATCAACCTGCGGCTCGGCAAGCGCTTCGCCGCGCTGCCCTATCCCCAGGGCAGCATGGTCTTCTTCTACTATGACTACGAGTTCGAGCTGAACGAACGGGGGTGGGACAAGTTCTCGCCCGGGGAGATGCTGAGGATGGAGACGCTCGGCGAGCCGAGACGGCCATACAAGGGGCCGTGAGGCGCTCTCAACTCTCCGGCACCGCCTCGGTCATCATGAGGTTGAAGTGGGTTTCGGTGAGATCGCCCATCGACTTGCAGTTCTGGAAAACGTGGGTCGAATAGCGCTGGCCGAGGGAGTCGCGAAGGGCGAGGAAGTTCTCCTCCGGGGCGATGGTTTCCTTACGCATGGTGGAGAAGAGGGCCTTCAGGCGGGGGCGCTCGGCCCTGGCGCGGCGGGCCATCTGGGTGCGCTCCTCACTGCGGTATTGGACGATGTTTTGTTTGTTGAGGTGGCTGCGGACCAGCTCGTCGACCGGCTTGTTGTCGGGGAAATGGTGGGCGCGGTAGGCGTTGAGGTTGCCTTCGTGGGACTGCTGGTCGAAGTCGATGGGGCGGACGCGGTATTGGACCTCCTCGAAGTCGGGGGTGATGTCGACCACGTAGTTCACACTGCGCATGTCCCCGAGGAGGCGGATGAAGCAGCGCTCCCCGAACTTCACGAACTCCTTGGCGATGCGGACCCGGTTCAGGTCCGGGCGGGGAAGGTAGTCGCGGATGAAGGCGTCGCCCGGCACGCCGGCGATGTGCTCCTCGATGAGAGTGTTGCCATTCACCAAGTAGTTAATCCGGTTGGGGGAGATGATGTGCTCCAGCTCCAGGCCGTAGATGCGGGAGGAGTCGGCCTGCTTCACGTAGTAGTAGTCCGAGTTGCCGTTGAAGAGGTTGGTGATGCGGATGCGGAAGGGCCGGGAGTTGCCGAACTCGCCGAAGTCGATCCGTTCCACGGTGAGGTGTTCGGCCATGGAGCGGTTTCCGCCGATCTTCAGGGTGGCGTAGATGCCGGTCAGCTTGGGGGCCAGCACGGCCATGACCTCCGGCGGGTAAACCACGGAAAGCCAGAGGGTTTCCTCCCCGCGGGGGTTCTCGTAGGGCATCGAGGCGGTGAAGCGGGCGAGGTCGTCATAGACGAGGGGGATCTCGGAATGGCGGCCGAAGTGCTGGAGGTAGTGGGCGAGGCTGGGGGAAAGGGGGTACTGCGACTTTTTCCGCTGGATGAGCGGGGGCTTCTCTTCAGGGGCGGGGTCCATGGTGGTGCCGGAGAGTGGGGGCTCAACCCGCGCCGAAGCGGGCCACCACGTGGAGGTTGTCGATGCCCTTGGCGGTGAATTCCTCCCAGTAACGGCGCTCGATCGGTTCGGTGCGTTGGCGGCGCTGTTCTTCGCTCAGGGCGGTCCAGGCGGGCAGGCCGATCTGTTTGAGGATGTCGCGTTCGGCGAGGCGGAGGGTGAGTTCCTCCCAGAAAATCTCATTGCGCATCTCGTCGAGGCATTCCTGCACGAAGGATTTCGTGAGGTAGTCCATGGTAATGTTGTGGCGCTGTTCGGCCTCGTCGAATTCGATGATGTCGCTGAAGCCCATCCGCTTGGCCTTCTCGAGGAGGGTGTTCTCGAATTCCTCGTAGGCCTGATAGTTCGCCTCGGCCCCGGGCTTGCGGTTGAGGGAGGCCACTTCCGCGGCCAGGCTCACCATTTCGAGAAGGGTGGCGAGCTGTTGTTCGGTGAGGCGAAGATGCATGGGTGGTTCGGACAGCGACGAAACCATGACGGGGGCCCCCCGGCAAGCTTGCAAGGGGGGCAGAGAGGGAGAGGGAACCGCTGATTGCGCTGATTTTCGCTGATTTGGGGAATCATGGGGATGGTCCTGGCTGCCGGATGGGGTCCGGGCTTGCAAGAGCGCCTGAAATCAGCATTCTGCGGCTCGCCTTGAGGCGGGATTAGCTCAGTTGGTAGAGCAACTCGTTTACACCGAGTGGGTCGGCGGTTCGAGTCCGTCATCCCGCACCAGTTACAATACAAGGGTATTGGGGCAATTCTGGCGCTCTGTGGGGCCTACCAGACACGCAGGAATTGTCCTGCGCGGGCACTTGATCATGAATGCGCTTATAGGAAGGCAATCCCGTTTAGGGAGTAAGCCCATTTCCGGCACTCCAAATGGGTTTGGAGGACTGGGGCTTTAAGAGCGAGGGTTTGATCCCTTGGGCTCGGGAAGGCCTTTCTCCTTCATCCAGGCTCCGAACCGAGGACCAAGCGCTCTCTTGAAATCCGTCCGTCGCGTATTCTCGAACGCGCCATTCAACTCTGCAAGAGTTGCAAGGAGTTTGTCGAGAGTGGCGTGATGCACACGGAGAAATTCCGGCTCCGCCGGTTCCATTTTGTGGTCGTACCAAGCCTCAAAAACGGGCTCTAGGTCATTCTTGGAAAGCGGGCATCCAGAGCTGCTGTGAGAGCTTGATCGGTACCTGGCGAGGATTCTCCGTGCCAGAGGTCCCACGACTCCTTGAGGGTGCTTATCTGAGCATTGAGGCGACTTCTGTCGTAGTCGACCGAAACCAAAGTCTCGGAAGGAAAACTTTTGGACCACTCCCTTATCAAGCCGCCCAATGAGATGAGACCGGTGAGAAGTGTTTCATGCCAGTTGCGCTCGGCGGTTCCCAAGGTTTGTCTGCGGATCATCCAGAGGTCGACGTAACTCACAAATGAGGCAAGGTCGTTCCATCGCACCCACGCCCTAACGAAGTCCTGAATCTTCCGCTCTTCCCGGGCGACTTCCTCGTTTACTTCACGAATGACCCTTTCTGCCCAAAGCCACTCGTATGATTCGAGTGGTGTCTGGCTTCCGACTCTAGCTCCAGTCCGCTCGAAGAGATCTTCCATCGCTGGATGGATAGTTCAGGGCAAACCTCCGCGCAAGCAGTGTTGTGGAAGCTTGTGAAATATTTCACAAAGCATGGCCAGTGCTGGAGCTCCCAACAAAAACTATTTCCCAGACTAGAACAAAAACTATTTCCCAGACTAGTGAGAGGAGGAGACCCGGTGACCTGTTTCTCAATTTCGTCTCTTCGCTTGGCTAATTTGAGGAGTTGGGGGAAGGTGGGGGCATGGGATTGGTGACTTGTGCGCAGATGAGGGAGATGGAGGAGGCGGCTTTCCGGGAGGGGAAGACGGCGGAGGGATTGATGGAGAAGGCGGGGCGGCGGATGGCTTTGGCGTTGCGGCGGTTGGTGCCGTCGGGGGGGACGGTGGTGGCGTATGTGGGGAAGGGGAACAACGGGGGGGATGCGCTGGTGGCGCTGCGGGAGTTGCGGAAGGCGGGATGGGAGATTCTGGTGCGTTGTGCGGGGAAGCCGCATGAGTTGGCGGATCTGCCGCGGCGGAAGCTGCGGGAGTTGGGGGAGCCGTGGATCCTGCATGAGCCGTTGGTGGCGGAGGAATGTCGGCGGCCCCTGGTGTTGTTGGATGGGCTGGTGGGGATCGGGGCGCGGGGGCCGTTGCGGGAGCCATTAGCAGGGCTGGCGGCGGAGATGAATGGGCTGCGGCAGTCGGCGGGGGCCTGGGTGGGGGCGGTGGATCTGCCCTCGGGGGTGGACGGGGACACGGGGGAGGTGCATGCGGGGGCGGTGGTGGCGGATGTGACCTTCACGATCGGGGTGCCGAAGGTGGGGTTGGTGGCGGATGAGGCGGTGGCCCATGTGGGGCGATTGGAGTTGGTGCCGCTGGAGGAATTGCCGGTGGCGGGGGGGGAGGATCGCTTGATCGTGCCGGGGGAGCTACGGGGGCGGATGCCGTTACGGACATTTGATATGCACAAGGGCGGGGCGGGGCGGGTGGGAATCGTGGCGGGGTCGCGGGGGATGTTGGGGGCGGCGCAGTTGGCGGCGAAAGGGGCGCTGCGGGGTGGGGCGGGGTTGGTGACCTTGTATGTGACGCGGAAGCTCTATCCGCTAATGGTTGCCTCCGGCCTGCCGCCGGAGTTGATGGTGCAGCCGGTGGAGCGCTACACCGAGGTGTTGGGGGAGCAGCTGGATGTGCTGGCCTTGGGGCCGGGGTTGGGGCGGCCACGGAAGGGGCGGCGGCGGGAGTTGTTGGAGTTGCTGGGGGAGTTTGGGGGGCCGGTGGTGCTGGATGCCGATGGGCTGAATCTCGTCGCGGCGGCGGGACCTGGGAAGCATTTGCGGGAGGGGATGGTGGTGACGCCGCATCCGGGGGAATTGCTGCGGCTTTTTCCCGGGGCGGAGGAGTTGGATCGGGCGGCCACGGCGCGGCACTTTGTGGAGGCCTTTCCGGTGACCCTCTTGTTGAAGGGGTCGCGGACCGTCGTGACGGCGCGGGACGAGCCATTGCACTACAACAGCACGGGGACGCCGGGGATGGCGGGCGGGGGGCAGGGGGATGTGCTGACGGGGTTGGTGGCGGCGCTGCTCGGGCAGGGGATGGAGGCGGTGTCGGCGGCCTGTGCGGGGGCATGGTTGGCGGGCCGGGCTTCGGAGATGGCGGTGAACCGGTGGGGGCAGTCGGAGGAATCGTTGTTGGCAGGGGATACGGCGGCGGCGTTGGGGCTGGCCTTTGGGGAGTTGCGGGGGAGGCGCTAAGGGTTATCGGAAATTCCGCTTTCCCGGAGGGGGATCCGGGGGCATGCTTTGCGGCCACCCTTATTTTTTGCTGATGAACGACGGATTCCGGCGCTTCTCGATATTGCTGTTTGTGTTCCTCCTCGCCTTCTTGGCGGTGTTTGTGCTGCGTCGCATGCAGGGGGGCGAGTCGCTTTCCGACATGTGGCCGTGGAGCCAGGAGGAGGGCGGGCAGTTCAAACCGGAGGAGTTCACGCTGCCGGACGATCCGCCGTTGAACATCAATGATGTGGAGATGCTGGCGCGGCTGAACAAGGAGTATGCGAAGTTGAGTGAGGCGGTGGTGCCCTCGGTGGTGAGCATCGACACGGCCGGGGTGAAGAAGGAGCGGCTGCGGGATTTGTGGGGGCAGGTGTGGGAGCGGCAGTCGCAGGTGACCGGGGCGGGTTCGGGGGTGATCGTGACCAAGGAGGGGCATGTGGTGACCAACAACCACGTCATCGAGGACCGCGGGAAGATCCGGGTGACCCTGCACAATCAGAAGACCTATCCGGCGCACCTGATCGGATCGGACCGGACGCTGGACATCGCCGTGTTGCGCATTGATGCGCCGGACGTGGAGTTTCAGCCCATTAGTTTCGGCGACTCGGACCTGGTGCAGACGGGGCAGTTGGCCTTTGCGATCGGCAATCCCTTCGGCCTGGGTGAAACGATCACGCAGGGGATCATTTCGGCGAAGGAGCGGTCGATCTCCGACACGCAGCGCGATTTGTTCCAGACGGACGCGGCGATTAATCCGGGCAATTCGGGGGGGCCGTTGGTGAATCTGTTTGGGGAGATCATTGCCATCAACGTGGCGATTTACTCACCGGACATGCAGAACCGGGGGTTTCACGGGGTGGGATTTTCGATTCCGGCGAACGATGTGAAGGAGACCTTTGAGCAGATTTTGAAGCGGGGTCGGCCGGTGCGGGGCTATTTGGGGATTCAGGCGGATGATTTGTCGCCGCAGATCCGTCAGGTTCTCGGATACGACGACACGAAGGGGGCGGCGGTGTTGGCGGTGATTCCGGAGTCGCCGGCGGAGGAGGCGGGGTTGAAGGAGAAGGACATCATCGTGGGTTACGATGGACACGATGTGCTGAATCGCGGACATCTGTTCAACCTGATCCAGCGGACCACGGTGGGCAAGAAGGTGGCGGTCAAGGTCTGGCGGGCCGGGGAGGAGAAGGAGTTGGAGAGCACGGTGGTGGATGCGGATGAGGCGTTGGCCAATGTGCGGGAGGAGCCGGGGAGTCGGAGTCCGAGTGATCAGGAGATCGCGCAGGCGATCGGGTTGCAGGTGCAGGACTTCGAGATGGTGGACCGGATGCGCGGGGCGCAGGGGGTGTGGATTTCGGGGGTGGCAGCGGGGAGTTTGGCGGACAAGAACCAGCTGCAGAAGTATGAAGTGATATTGAGCATCAATGGAGCGCGGGTGACCTCGGCGGGGCAATTTTATGCGACCTTGCTGGCATCGGCGGCGGTGCAGCAGACCGTGCTGATCGGGCAGCGGGGGCCGGCGCCGTTCCGGGTGGTGTTTCCGGCGGTGCCGCGCAGTGAGGAGACCTCGCGATAGAAGGGATTGACCCTGGGCCGTAATGATGCACGTTGACGTATGAGGGGTTGTCCCTCCCACCGAACCGAACCGGCCATGTCTTACGAGCCCTACGAATCGCGCTCTTCCAAGGCGTTCCCCATTCTTCTCCTGATATTTGGTCTGTTGAGTGGGGGGGTCATTTATTGGATGAATGGCCGGGGGGAGAAGCCGGTGGTGGTGGTGGAACCCGCGCCGGTGGAGCCGGCGGGCGTGGTCACGCCGATGCCGGAGGTGCCGGGCGCGAATCCCGAGGAGGTGGTGGAAGAGGGGCCGGCGGAAATTCTGAAGACGATTGGGGTGGGGGTGACGGCGGTGGATCCGGAGACTTTGGTGGAGCAGATCGGGCGGAGCTTGGAGAAGGGCGACGTGCCGGGGGCGGCAAAGTTGATCGGCGACAAGGCGTTGATTCCGGAGCAGTTGGCCCGCCTGAGCGCCATGGCTGCGGAGGGTGCGGTGAAGTTGAAGGAGGATCGGCCGGTGAGCGAGATCGGCGAGTTGGAGATCAATCGCCGGGCGCGTTGGGCGCTGAATCTGGATGACGACTATGGATCGCGGATCTATTTCGACCTGCAGCGGAACCTGAATGGCAAGTGGGCGGTGGAGAAGGTGATGCTGCCACCGGTGTTGGAACCCGGGGCGACCATCCCGCGGGCCGTGTTGGTGGATGCGTTGGGGATCACCGATGCGTTCCTGCAGGCGGCGCTGACGCAGGATTTCGAATCGGCGAAGTCGTTTGTGGATCTGGAGCAGGTTTCGGATGCGAAGATCGCGGGACTGTGCATCATTTTTGAGGAGGGGGACTATCGGATGCGGACGCAGAAGCCGTTGCGGGCCTTGTTTCACCGGGACACCACGGCGGCTTTCCTGGCGAACGTGGAGGTGGGGGATGGGTCGCAGACGGCGCAGTTCGGCATTTCGGTGCAGCGGGCCGATGCGCAGAGTGCGTGGCGGGTGACGGAGATCAATCTGGACACCCTGCTGGCGGACTATGCGGACCGGGTGGCGGGGGGGGATGTTTACTACACGCCGCTGATTCGCAATCCGGAGGGTGGAGACACCCTGATTCTCTATTTTGAGTTTGATGAGAATGAGCTGACGGCGCGGACGAAGCGGCAGTTGGAGATTGTGGCGTTGTTGCTGCAGACCGACGAAGGCAAGACGCTGACGATTTCCGGGCATACCGATGCCTTGGGCTCGGAGGAATACAACCGGGGGCTTTCGGCGACGCGGGCCATGGCGGTGAAGGATTTTTTGGTGAGCGGGGGGGTGGCTGAGGAGCAGATCAAGACAGTGGCGTTGGGGCAGTCGAAGCCGCGGCGCCCGAACCAGACGGACACCGGGGAAGACAATCCGGAGGGGCGGCGGGCGAATCGCCGGACGGAAATCTACCTGGACTTTTAAGGGGAGGGGGGAGTGGCCTGATAGGACCGCGAGGAGGGGGCCGTTTTGTTTTTCGACCGGGTGGAAGAAGGGGTGAGCCGGTTCCGTAGTTGTCCTCCCGGGGAACCCCCCGGGTGGAAGAAGGGGTGAGCCGGTTCCGTAGTTGTCCTTCCGGGGAACCCCAAATCGATGGCATTGGCCAAGCACCACGTTCGACTACTGACGCTCTCCCTTGTTTTGCTGGGGATGGCGTTCATTGCCTTTGCGTATGTCTATGACAGTCCGCCGAAGATCCCTGCCTTGCAGTCGTTGCGTTCGTGGCAGGAGGCGGATGCGCCGCCGGGGTATCCGGTGGAGGTGACCAAGGAGTCTGCGGGGCGGGTGCCGGTGTTTGATTCGCGTTTTTTGCTGTTGGATGCCTTTGAGCGGTTTTCGATCCCGACCGCGCCGAGGTTTGATGCGCCGATGGGCACGGAGAGCGGTGGGCTGAGCATGCGGGAGGGGGTCTTTGGGCAGAAGGAGGGGGAGGAAGTGTTGCTGGGAGACCGGGTGGGGGGGATCGGGGGAGGGGACACCGATTTGTCGGATCCGGTCCGGGCGGTGGGGAACGGATTGGTTCTTTTTGCCGGGGAGGGAGGCCCGGAGTGGGGGAAGGTGGTTGTCCTGGGGCATCGGTTGGAGGATGGGCGGATGGTGCAGTCATTCTATGGAATGCTTGGAAGCATCAGGGTGCCGCGGGGGGATGTGGTGGCCCGGGGGGCGGTGTTGGGGACTTTGGGCAAGGCCGGAGGGCAGCAGGCCGCGCAATTACATTTCGAGTTTCGGGAGTCGGACGGGATTGAGGTGGAGGCGAAAACAGCGTCCACAGTGAAGAACCGGCTTGACCCATTCGCGGTGCTTACCCATCACCGCACTGGCGAAGGGGCTGAAACAGCTCCGGAGCCGCTTGCTTTCCGTGATCGTCCCAGCTGGGAGGATCACGTCATTCTCAAGAACCCCGACAAAGCCTCTGGGCTTTTCGGGGCAGACTGAGGGAGTAGCGGAGCGTCCTGTGTTCCGGGGGGGAATCGGGACGCTCCGCGAAACTCCTTTTTGGGGGGGGAGTTTGTCGTGTGGGGCGGTGATTCCGACGGGGGAGGATACCTGTGCAGGGTGTGGGTGGACCTACGGGAAAAGCGGGGAAGAGTGAGGGGTGGAGCGGGCGGGGTGGGTATCCCGCGAGCCTTTTGCCCACTGGAAGCCGGCACCACGTTTGGGGAGTCGGCTTGGCGGTTGGGAAACCGCCGCCACGGGAGAGAGGCGGACATAAAAAGTGCCAGGAGACTGCGGCAATGGAGGACTTGCTACCGTTGCTACCTTTCGGTCCTGGCGGGATTCACAAGCCGCCACTCCGCAGCCCCTGACGCGGGGGACTCTAGGGGGAGAGGGAGGGGAATCAACTGGATTCTTGGGGCGTGTGTGGGCGCGGGGGGGCAACCGCATGGGGCGCCCCTACCGGGCGCGAACCTTCGGGTGAACGGAGAACCCCGGACATGGTCCGGGGCTGGTATGGGTTGCCCCGTTGGGGCAGAGGGCTGGAGGGAGCGGAGGGGGTGGATGCTTTGACGGGGGCTTGGGAGGGGCGGGGGGTGGAGCAGCCGACCTCTCGCAGAGAGGCCGCTACGCGGGCGGGGACTCAGAGGATGAGCATGCAGTCGCCGTAGGAGTAGAAGCGGTAGCGCTCGCGGAGGGCTTGGCGGTAGGCTTCGAGGATGAGTTCGCGGGAGGCGAGGGCGCTGACGAGCATGAGGAGGGTGCTCTTGGGGAGGTGGAAGTTGGTGAGGAGGGCGTCGACGATCTGGAACTGGTAGGGGGGGTAGATGAAGATGTCGGTGCTGCCGCTGGCGGCGGTGAGTGGTTTGCCCTGACGGCCGAGGTGTTCGAGGGTGCGGGTGACGGTGGTGCCGACGGCCACGACGCGCCGGGCGGCATTGATCTCGGCGGCGGCTGTGGCCTCGAGGGTGAAGTGTTCCTCGTGCATGCGGTGCTCGCGGGGGTCCTCGACGGAGACGGGGCGGAATGTGCCAATGCCGACGTGGAGGGTGAGGAAGCTGTGGGGTTGGGTGGCGAGGAGTTCGGGGGTGAAGTGAAGTCCGGCGGTGGGGGCGGCGATGGAGCCGTCCTGTTTGGCGAAGACGGTCTGGTAGCGATCGCGGTCGGCCTCTTCCTGTTGGCGGTCAATGTAGGGCGGGAGGGCGAGGCGGCCGTGGATGGCTTCATCGACGGGGGCATCCCAGGAGATGAGGCGGTTGCCCTCGGGATCGATGTCGGTGACGGTGCCGACGCTTCCGCCGATGGCGATGGTGCGGCCGGTCTTCATGCGTTTGCCGGGGCGGACGAGGCAGCGCCAGAGGAGGGGATCGGCGTGGTCGAGGCGGAGGAGTTCGGTGCGGCCGTCGTTGGAGAAGAAGCGGGCCGGGAGGACGCGGGTGTCGTTGAGGACGAGGCGGTCGCCGGGGCGGAGGTGGGTGGGGAGGTCGGTGAACTGTTGGTGGCTGATGGTGCCGGCGGCGCGGTCCACGACGAGCATGCGGGAGGCCTGCCGGTCGGCGAGGGGGTGCCGGGCGATGAGTTCGGGGGGGAGGTCGAAGTCGAAGTCGGAAGTGCGGAGATCGGTCATCGAAGGAGGGGCGGAAAGAGGCAGGGGTCGGTGGAAAATGCTGGGGGGCCGATGGCCCGGCTTCGTGGCTTGGGCGCGCCATGCAATCACGACCGGGACGGTCGTGCCACGGTTTATGTTGAGTGGAGGTCGTTGGCGAGGGCGACGTGACGGAGGAGGGAGGCGAGTTCCTTGCGTTGGCCGGGAGGGTGGAGGAAGCGGACGCGGAGCAGGTAGTAGCCGCCGCCATGGGTTTCGAGGGCGGTGTGGAGAAGGAAGGGGCGGAATTCGAGGTCCCAGGTTTCGGTGCCGGGGCGGGGGGTCCAGCCGTTCTCCTGGAGGTGATCGAGAAAGCGTTGCCGGGCTTGGGAGTCGCTGGCGATGAAGGAGAGTTCGCCGAGGTCCCGGACATCGTCGCGGTAGATGTGGCTGGTCGCCGAGGGGGTGCGCAACATCGGGGGTGGTCCGCCTTTGCGCCAGCGGTTCCAGGAACGGAGGCGGGGGGAGAGCCATTCGGCGAGGCGGAGGAGGGTTTGCGCGGCTGGTCCGTCGAAGCGAGGGGCGAGGGGGCGGCGGGGGAGGACGTGGGTGGCGATGGATTGGTAGGGGGCGGCGCCGAGGGGGCCGTGGTCGATGAGGTCGTCCTCTCCCGCGGAGACGGGACCGCCGGCGTAGATGCAGCCCTCCCAGCGGATGCCGCTGATGGAGAAGCGATCGGGATGGGCGTCGCAGAGGAGGGCTTCGGCGTGGCCGTAGCCATATTGTTGTTTGAGGTAGCGGGGGAAGGAGGTGCGGCGGCGGTGCCAGACGAAGGCGGCGGGGGCGAAGGCGAGCTGCCAGTCGGCATCGAGGAGGCGCCAGCAGAGATCGACATCGTCGCCGGCGGTGCGGAACTGTTCGCGGAAGCCGCGGATGCGTTGGAAGGCGGTGCGGCGGATGGCGAGGTTGCAGCCGGGGAGGTGTTCGGCGCGGGTGTCGTTGAGGAGGACGTGGGAGGGGGCGCCGGGGGCGGCGGCCACCACGGCTTCCTGGAGGCTGCGGGGTTTGGGGGGGATGTTTGGGCCCCCGGCAGCCCCGACGGCGGGGTCGGCGAAGGCGCGGGCCAGCCAGAAGAGCCAGTCGCGGTCGGGTTCGCAATCGTCGTCGGTGTAGGCGATGAAGTCGCCGGTGGCCTCCTGGGCGCCGCGGTTGCGGGCCACGGAAAGGCCGAGGTGTTCCTGCTGGATGAGGCGGACATCCGGGAAGCCATGGACGACGTGGGCGGTGGCGTCGGAGGAGCCGTCGTCGATGACGAGGACTTCGAAGTCGGGGTAGTCGATGGCGAGGCAGGCGGGGAGGCAGGTCTTGAGCAGTTCGGCGCCGTTGTGGCTGCAGACGACCACGGAGAATTTTGGAGGATTCTTGAGGGGGAGGGCGTCGCGGTTGGTGTGAATGGCGTTCTGGAGTTTGCCGAGGGCGGCGAGGGAGGGCTTGGCGCTCCGGTCGCGGCGGGTGAGGCCGAAGCTCCAGTCGTCGATGGTGCGGCCGTTGTTTTGCCAGCGGTCGGACCAGGCAAAGAAGGTGGTGCCGGCGATGCCCGCTTCGAGGCATTCGGTGAGTTGGGTGGTGAGGAGGTCGGCTTGTTCCTGCTCGGGGTGGCGTTCGGTATCGAGGCCGAACTCGGTGACGAGGACGGGGCGGTCGCCGGCGATGTTTTGGAGGCGTTGGAGGTAGCGGTGGAGGGGGACGGCGTCTTCGAGGTAGATGTTGAAGGCGGTGAAGTCGGCGTTGCGGGGTTCGAGGTATTCGGTGCTGGGGTAGTTGGCGTAGGCGTAGAGGAGGTGGGGGGCGATGGTGCGGCAGGCGCTGATGAGGTGTTCGATGGCCTCGCGGACGCGGCCCGGGCCCATCCAGCGGACCAATTCGGCGGGGATCTCGTTGGCGACGAGGATGGCCCCGAGGGCGGGGTGGTGTTGGTGGGTTTCGAGGAACTCGGCGTAGGCGAGCTCGGCCCCGGTGAGGTGGGAAGCATCGCGGAGGAAGTCGCGGGTCCAGGGCCAGGGGATGGAGGCGAGGACGCTGAGTCCGTGATCGGCGGCGGCGTCGAGGAGGTGGCGGTCGGGGGTTTCGTAAACGCGGATGGCGTTGAAGCCGGCGGCGGCGATGCGGGGGAACTCGGCCTGGGGATCGAGGGGGTTGTCCGCGTGGAACGGTCCGTAGGTGACGGCCTTCAGGAAGACACGCTCTGCTCCGCGGCGGAAAAACCGGCCGTCGAGACGGAGTTGCAGGGAAGCGGGCACGGGGGAGAATGGCCACGGGAGGGCGGGGTTGGCAAGGGGAGGGGGAGGGGAATGGGCGGCCTGGAGCGCGGAGGCTGGACTCCGCCGGGGAAGGGGGCTGGCTTGACAGCTGCGGTGGTGAATAGTCTGAGAGATTTGGGAGATAGCCCGGCCGGATCTTGTGGCGGACTGGGTTGGTTTTGGGGCATCTGCGTTTTTGATGGGAGGACTCCTTGTGGCAGGCTTGATCGATTTTGGAGCATATCGCTTTAGACGGGTGGACTCCTCTCCCCCGCGCGGGTCAAGCCCCGTCCCTCCCGGGCGGAGTCGAGCCTCCGCACTCCGGGGGGTGGGCGAAGAAAATTCAGATTGTGGTCACAATGTTGTCGCTGAGGGCGAACAGGGGGTAGAAACCATGCAGTCGGCAATATTGATGAAGGAAGATCTGGATCGAGTGGAGTTCTCGCGTCTGGCGCGGGAGCACCACCGGCTCCTGCTCGTTTACGCCCGGAGTCTGGTGCGGGACGCGTCGGATGCTCAGGAGTTGGTGCAGGAGGCGCTCGTGGCGGCTTGGAAGAATCTGACGCGTTTTGATGTGACGCGGGACTTCGGGAGCTGGCTGCGGGGGATCGTGCGCAACAAGTGGAAGGACCACTGCCGCCGGATGGGGCGGCGTCCGGAGTTTGCGGAGGAGGAACTGGGGGAGTTGGAAGCCAGCATCAGTGCGTGGGAGGCAAAGGGCACGGAGACCGGCGCGGTCTTTGGGGCGCTGGAGCACTGCCGCGGACGGCTCCCGGAGGCGTTTTCGGAGGCGATCGATACCTACTACTACGAGGGGCTTTCCGGGGAGGAGGCGGCGGAAAAGCTGGGGATCAACCCCAGCACGATGCGCAAACGCCTCGAACGAGCCCGCACCGCCCTGCGCGACTGCATGGACCAGCAATCAACCATCTAACAACGACCGACCGATGAATAAGAACGACGATTTGAATGACCGCTTCATGGAGGAACTGCTGCGCGAGGATGCGCGGGGACGTGAGGCCGATGAGAAGCTATTGGCTGCGGTGGACGCGGCGATGGGCGGAGAGGAGGAAGTGGTGAACGTGACGCCGCTGCGGCGGGAGCGATCCCGGGCTCCGTATGCCTGGGCGGCGGCGCTGACGGTGTCGGCGGCGGGGGTGTTGGGGTATATGGGGTGGCGGGGATCGGAGGAGCGGATGGATGTGGCGCTGCTGGAGCCGATGAGCGGGAGGGCGGTCTTGGAACCGGCGGTGCACGAAGCGATGTTTGGGGATCCGGCGGTGTTGATGAATGAGGCGGGACAGGAGGTTGGGAGCTCGCAGATGCAGAAGAAACCGACCGCACCGGGGGTGGCGAGCCCGTTGATCGTGGCCGATCCGTATGGGGATGTGGAAAGCGAGGGGCGGTTGGAAGCAAAGCGGGATGAGCTGCAGGGAGGATTGAAGAAGGAGAGCGACGCGACTCCGGGCAACATGCCCGAGCCGAGCAAGCCAGCGGCTCCCTCCAGTTCCATGGCCCAGGTGGTGCGCGGTGAGGAAGGGGCCTCGGATGCCGCTGCCCGACGGGAAGTCTTAGTCGGCGAGGAAAGCGTGTTTGGCAGGGCGCCGTCCATGCCGGGACAACCTGAGCCGTTGGACGACATCGGGGGGGGGGGAGCATTTCGGCTGGATGCCCCGCCGGTGGATCGGGAACGGTATGGGCAGTTGGTGGATCAGCCGTGGAAGACACCGCAGTTGGCGAACTTTTCGACCTTCTCGGTGGATGTGGACACGGCGAGCTACACGAACATCCGGCGGATGTTGCAGCAGGGGGTGGCGATCTCTCCGGATGCGGTGCGCATCGAGGAGTGCATCAACTATTTTGACTACCAATACCCGGCCCCGACGAAGGGTGGACCGTTTGCGGTGTTGGTGGATGTGGCGACCTGCCCGTGGGCGGCGGACCATCATCTGGTGAAGATCGGACTGAAGGGGATGGAGGTGCCGGAACAGCAGCGGCCGAGCTCGAACCTGGTCTTTCTGATCGATGTGTCGGGTTCGATGAATGACAGTGCGAAGCTGCCGTTGCTGGTCGATGCGATGAAGGTGCTGGTGGAGGAATTGGATGAGCGGGACCGGGTGAGCATGGTGGTCTATGCGGGGGCGGAGGGCGTGGTGCTGAATCCGACGCGGATCAATGAGGAGGGGCGGGGGCAGTTGCTCGCGGCGCTGGACAAGTTGAGTTCCGGTGGCTCGACGAATGGCGGGGCGGGGATCACGCGGGCCTATCAGTTGGCGCAGGAGAACTTCGTGGAGGGCGGGGTGAACCGCGTCATTCTCGCCACGGACGGGGACTTCAATGTGGGCACCACGGGGCAGGGTGACCTTGTGAAGTTGGTGAAGGAGCGGGCCCAGAAGGGGGTCTTCCTGAGCGTGCTGGGGTTTGGCTCGGGGAATATCAATGACGCAATGCTGGAGGCGATCACGAACGACGGGAACGGGAACTACTTCTACATCGACAGCCAGAAGGAGAGCCGGAAGGTCTTCCTGCACGATCTGAGCGGGACGCTGGTGACGATCGCGAAGGATGTGAAGATCCAGGTGGATTTCAACCCGGCGAAGGTGGCGGCGTATCGCTTGATCGGCTATGCGAACCGGATTTTGCGCGACGAGGATTTCAACAACGACAAGGTCGATGCGGGGGACATCGGGGCGGGGCACACCGTGACGGCGCTGTATGAGATTGTGCCGGTGGGTGTCGCGCTGCCGCCGATGGGGGGGGTGGATGCGTCGAAATACGAGGTGCCGGTGGCCAAGCCGGGAGTGCAGAGCCCCGAGTGGCTGACCGTGAAGCTGCGCTACAAGCGCCCGGATGGTGACAAGAGCACGTTGTTGGAGGTGCCGGTGGCGGAGGCACCGGTGGCGTGGGAGAAGGCGGCCGGGGATTTCCAGTTCGCGGCGGGGGTGGCGCTGTTCGGGATGAAGCTTCGGCAGTCGGAGGATGCGAACGATGCCGGATGGGACTTGGTTCGGACCTTGGCGAAGATGGGGAGTGCGCGGGACCTGCACGGGTATCGGGCCGAGTTTCTGACGCTGGTGGACAAGGCGGCGGGGCAGGAGCGGCGGCGGGTGATTCCAATGCCGGAGAATGGTATCGAAGCGCCGCCGGCGGAGTAGAATTGCGTGTTGCCGCAAGGTGGATCAGCCGCGTCCCGGGTTCGGGGCGCGGTTGATTTTTGGGGAGGGGCAGAGGTAGCGGCCCCTCTGCGAGGGGTCGGCGGTTGGGCGGTGGAAGGGGGAGAGGCGTGAGGGGGTGTTTTGCCCTGGCGGGATGCGGAGGGGACCGGGAGGGAAGTTGCGCATTTTGCCGATCGGGGCGGGGAGGCCGACGAGGTGATGTCCGGGAAAGAATTGGGGGGAAATGATGCGGCGCATGGGATATCGCTGATCGGGAGCGTGGGGATCAATCTGGCGCTGCAGTAGATCGCAGCCGGTGGCTGCTCTTCGGCAGGAATGCCGATGCTCCGTGGGAGGGAGACCGGGGGCTAGGCGACTTCGACGAGGGAGTTGGTTTGGGCGGTGATTTTGCCGATGTGGACGAGGCAGGGAGGGGATTCGCTTTCGAGGAGGGCAAGGACGGCGTCCTTGTTGTCGGGTGGGACGCAGAGGAGGAGGCCGCCGCTGGTTTGGGCGTCGGCGAGGAGGAGACGGTAGGCCTCGGGAACGGAGTCGGCGAAGGTGGTGGTGGGTTCTGCCGCGCGGAGGTTGGCGCGGGTGCCGCCGGGGATGCAGCCGCCGTCGATGAAGGCGAGGACCTGTGGATCGATGACGGGGAGGAGGGTGTGGTCGAGTTTGGCGGTGACCTTGCTCTCGCGGCACATGCTGGTGAGGTGGCCGAGGAGGCCGAAGCCGGTGACGTCGGTGCCGGCGCGGACGAAGCCCTGCTCCCCGATGGCGGCGCCGGGGGTGTTGAGGGTGGCCATGAGTTGGGTGGCGGTGTCGGCGAGGGCGTCGGAGGCGAGGCCGCGTTTGATGGCGGTGGTGATGATGCCGGTGCCGATCGGTTTGGTGAGGTAGAGGAGGTCGCCCGGTTTGGCACCGGCGTTGGAGATGACGTGGTCGGGGTGGACGAGTCCGGTGACGGAGAGGCCGTAGAGGGGCTCGGGGTTCTTGACGGTGTGGCCGCCGGCGAGGACGCAGCCAGCCTCGGCGATCTTGTCGGCACCGCCGCGGAGGATGGCGTTGATGACCTCGGGTGGGAGGATGTCGGTGGGGACGCCGACGATGTTCATGGCGGTGATGGGGCGTCCGCCCATGGCGTAGACGTCGGAGAGGGAATTGGCGGCGGCGATTTGGCCGTAGAGATAGGGGTCGTCCACGATGGGGGTGAAAAAATCGAGGGTTTGGACGAGGGCGCGCTGGTCATCGAGGCGATAGACGGCGGCGTCGTCGGAGGTGGCGGAACCGACGAGGAGATTGGGGTCGTGGATCTGGGTGAGGCCGCGCAAAACTTGCGCGAGTTCGGCTTGGCCGACTTTGGAGGCTCATCCAGCGCAGGAGGACAGGGAGGTGAGTTTGCGGATCTCTTCGCGGGACATGCGGGGAGGGTAACGCGGGTGGGTGGATGTGCGAGTGTGATTTGAGGAAGTGGTTATTGGTTATTGGTGAGTGGGGGGAGGAGAAGAGCGGGGCGAGGAAAGGTGCCAGAAGGGGGAAGTGGGGGCGTTTAGGGGCGGATGATGATGGGACGGACTTTGAAGGCGCTGTTGTTGATGGCGGGTGGGGTTTGTGCGGAGCACGGGGGGACGCCGGGGATTGAGGCGCGGAATCGGGCGCTGCGGGAGGAGGTGGCGGGGTTGGTGAAGAATGAGCGGTTGAAGGTGTTCTGGGAGGAGGAGGCGGGGGCGGAGTCTGGGGAGATGGACTTGGAGCGGGTGGGATCCTTGGGGGATCGGCGGGGGCAGAGTGCCTTGGCGGGGCTGCTGACGCATGGGGAGTTCTGCAAGGCGTCGCCTCCCCGGGTCGGTTGTCCTTTCCAGGTGCACTCAAGGAGGAGCGTTCCTGCGGTGAGCGGGTCGAACTGATCGATCCGGACCTCCACCAGGGCGGTATAGTCCGGACTGATGAAACCGGAAGAGGGCTGAATGTTTGTAGAGCCGGTGAGTCGCCGCAGATTCTCTGCCAAGACGCGGCAAATGGCGGCATCGAGTGGCTCGGACCACAGATGCTCGTCGTGAAGTTTCACACGCCCATCGCCAGTTCGGGTCACGAACTCCGTGCGCTCGAGGTATGGGGGGAGAGAGGGTCTGGCAATGGCGACGGCCGGGGACTCCAAGTTTGGCTTCCGCACCGGGATGGAGGCTTCAAGAAGGTGCCGCACGGGATCATCGGTAACCGGTTGGAGAGCGGAGCGTCCTGCGATCAGCAGGAGGGTGGGGAGCAGGGGGAGCAGTTTCATGGAGAGGATTCCTTCCCGCGAAGGAGGGTGTTGGGGTTTCTTTTCAGATCGTCGGTGAGGTCTTTCAGGGCACGTGAGGTGATCTGGGTTTCATGGACGAGGTTTCGCAGATCCAAGAGGATCGGCGAGCGTGGGTCGCCAACCTTTGCCAGTTCTTGGGCGGCATGTTCGACCATTTTGAGGGTTTGATTGGCGTTCATGGCCATGGCCTCGACATCCGCCAGAAGGGGATCCACGCCTTGGTTGAGTTTCGCACTCAGTTGCTTCAATTCATCGAGGGCATCGTTCAAAATCGAAGGGGTTGAAACCAAAGGTCCTCAAGGCGTCGATTTCCTCGTTGGCATTCATGCTTCCCAGGTGGGCCGCGAAGGCCGCTCCGGTCCGACCGCTCATGATGATGGCGGTCATCACCACTCCCATTTCCCGGACCATGGCGACACCGACAAGATCGGCGACGAAGATGCCGGCGCCGAAGTTGGCCAACTGGGCATTGCCGAATCACCTTTTTCCTGTTGCTGTTCGGGGTGCTGTTGATTGAAGGGTTGGTCTGTCTGCTGATGGCGGCACCGTTGTTTTATCTGGTGGGGTTGATGGTGGGGATGTGTTGGAATCTTGCGGTCTTGCCGATTGTTAGTTGGGTGGCGGTGGAGGGGGGGTGGTGGGAGTATGAGACGGAGGGGCCGGCGGTGTTGGGGATGCCGCTGGAGTTGTATTTCGGGTGGGTGGGGTGGGGTGTTGCCCTTGCTGGGGACGGCGTTGGTGAAGCGATCGGGGTGGCTGTATCTGGTGGTGGTGACGATGCTTGCGGTGGGGGTAGATGCGGTGGTGATGCCGCGGTTGGGGCCGGTGGTGGTCTTGTCGGCGGGGTGGTGGTGGGGGGAGGCGATGTTGTTGGTGACGGTGTTGTGGCCGGGGGCCATGGTGTTGTGGTGGACAGCGAAGCGGAATGGGCTGGCGGGGCGGGTCTTGGGGCAGGCGGGGACCTTCAGCGTGGGACTGTTCCTGTTGGTGCCCGCTGTGGAGGTGGGATCGTGGGCGTGGTTGGAAGCGGGGTTTGCGGGGAGGCCGCTGTGGATGGTGGTGGGGTTTGTGGGAGGGGTGGGATTGCTGGGGTGGCTGGGATTTTCGGCAGTGTGGGAGTTTGCGCGGCGGGGTGGGGGGACGCCGGTGCCGTTTGATCCGCCGCTGCGCTTGGTGACGACGGGGATTTATGCGCGGGTGGCGAATCCGGTGCAGATCGCGATGACGGGGTTGATGTTGGTGTGGGGGCTGTGGTTTGACCGGTGGTGGTTGCTGGTCTTGGCGGGGTTGGGGGTGGTGTATGCGGAGGGCTTGGCACGGTGGTCGGAGGGGGTGGATCACCGGGAGCGGTTTGGAGAAGAATGGGAGGAGTATCGGAAAAGGGTGGGGAGGTGGGGGAGTGGGGGAAGGGGCAGGTCGGAGGGTCGAAGGGGGGAGGGAAAGAGGAGACAGAAACGGGTGGAGGGGGCGTTTAGTTTTTGCACGATGTGCGGAAGTGATGAGAATGATGAAGGTGCTTAAGATGAGTTTGTTGTTGGGGATGGGGGTTTGTTTGCATGCGGGGGCGGAGCCGGTGGTCCGGGGGGATCGGCCGGTGGCGGAGTTGCCGGGATTGGAATTGGATGATGCGGCGACGGCGGAAGAGCGGTTGATCCGGGAGGTGTTGGGAATCGAGGGGGAGGGGGCGCTGGTGGCACCGGGGGCGGATGTGGAGTTGGGGCTGATGAAGCGCTTCGAGGAAGTGGGGAAGCGCTTGCGGGATCGGGAGGCGGGGAGGGAGGCGCGGGAGCAGGCGGAGGAGGATTTGGCGGGGTTGTTCGCGGAGGAGAGGGAAGTGGAGGAGGTCGCGGGGCGATGGTTGTTGGGGGTGCGGGTGGGTCCTGAGAATGAGCTGAAGGTGAGCGGGGTGATGGCGGGGAGTCCGGCGGAGAAGGCGGGGCTGGAGGTGGGGGATGTGCTGCTGGCGGTGAACGGGATCGTGCTGCGGGACATGCCGATGCTGCAGGAACTGGTGCAGCTGGTGCGGGATCAGCAGGTGGTGTTGACCTACACGCGGGGGGAGGAGAAGCGGAGGGCCAGGCTGGCGGCGGTGCAGGAGGAGGATTTGAGGGCGCTGCGGGAGCTGGAGGAGGACCAGGAGGAGGCGCGGAAGAAGCGGGCCCGACAGGAAGAGCTGCGGTTGATTCGGAAGGAGCTGCGAGAGTTGATGGAACGGGTGGAGAAGCTGGGGGAGTAGGGGGGGAGAGTTCAGAGGGGAGAGTTCAGGGGGGGAGAGGGGAGGGCAGATGACCGGGACGGTCACGCCACGGAGGGGATGCGGAGCTTGGGGGTGGGGCGGAGGGTTTACGGTGGAATGGAGGAGGAACCGCCGACGCCTCGCAGAGGCGCCGCTACGCGGATGGGGAGGGCTGGCGACCGGGACGGTCACGCCACGGAGGGAATTCTGAGGTTGGAAGGGGGGGTGTGCGGCGCTTAGGGTTTTGACATGAGACTGTGTGCGATTGCGGCTTTGGGGTGGTTGGGGCTGAGTGGGTTGGTGGTGGGGGATCCGATCGTGGACTACGGGTTGGCGGAACGGTTGAGGGTGGCGGGGGAGAATGCGGGGGAGATTCGAGGGTTTGTGGAGGCGGCGCGGGAGGGGCACGGGGCGTTTGGGGAGAAGGCCGCGGTGGCCTTGGTGGAGGGAATGCCGGCGGGGGATTTGCAGGGGTTGAAGAAGGAATTTTTGGTGGAGAATCTGAATCTGGCGTTGAAGGCGCGGGAGGAGTTTCCATGGGCGAAGGAGGTGCCGGAGGAGGTGTTTCTGAATGATGTGCTGCCGTATGCCTCGCTGGATGAAACGCGGGAGGGATGGCGGCCGGAATTCTATGAGAAGGCGGGGGCCATGGTGAAGGAGTGCAAGACGGCGACGGAGGCGGTGCAGGCGCTGAACCGGGAGTTTTTCAAGCAGTATGGGGTGCACTACAACAAGGGGCGGAAGCGGCCGAATCAGAGTCCCTCGGAGTCGAAGGCACTGGGGATGGCGACGTGCACGGGCTTGTCGATCATCCTGGTGGATGCGTGTCGGGCGGTGGGGGTGCCGGCGCGGGTGGCGGGGACGCCGTTGTGGGCCAACAAGCGGGGTAACCACACCTGGGTGGAGATTTATGACGGGGGAGAGTGGCATTTCACGGGGGCGGATGAGTATAAGGCGAAGGGCTTGAACCAGGCGTGGTTCACGAGGGATGCCTCGAAGGCGATCGCGGAGGATTGGCGGCATGCGATCTGGGCGACGTCCTGGAAGAAGGAGGCGGCGCACTTTCCGATGGTGTGGGACCTGGAGAATAAGGCGGTGGGCGGGGTGAATGTGACGGGGCGGTATGTGCAGGGGGCGGAGCAGGGGGCGGAGGAGTTGGTGCCGGTGCACGTGCGGGTCTTTGACAAGGCGGGCGGGGAGCGAATGGTGGTGGAGATTGATTTGTTAGGAGCGGATGGCGAGGTGCAGCAGACGGTGACGACGAAGGCGGGGACGGCGGACTTGAATGACATGGCGACGATCAAGGTGGCGAAGGGGAGGGAGTTTCAGGTGCGGTTGCGGCACGGCGAGGAGGTCAAGACGGCGGCGAGCAAGGCGGAGGGGGAGAGGACGTGGGATTTGAGCTGGGCCGGGTTGGCGAAGGAGGCGCGTTTGCCGGAGGTGCGGGAATGGCTGGCGCTGTTGCCGGAGGAACGGCATCTGTCGGTGCCGGAGCGGGAGTTGACACAGGAGGAGGCGGTGGCGGTGACGCGGTTGGTGTTTGCGAAGCTGAAGGAAGAGGAGCGGGAGGCGCGGAAGGAGGAACTGGCGCGGCGCGATGCGACGGCGGACGGGTCGATTCAGTTCGGGGTGGTGAAGGCGGCGGGGAAGGAGATGAAGGTGCTGGAGCGGAGCTTCGGGGATGCGCCCGAGGGCGGGCACAGCCTGTGGATTTCGATGCACGGGGGGGGAGGCGCACCGGCGGAGGTGAATGACGGGCAGTGGAAAAATCAGATCATGCTGTATGAGCCGGCGGAGGGGATCTATGTGGCGCCGCGGGCTCCGACGGATTCGTGGAGGCTGTGGCATGAGGGGCACATGGATGATTTGATCGACCGAACGATTGAGAACTATGTGATCGGTTGGGGGGTGAATCCGGACCGGGTGTATTTGATGGGGTATTCGGCGGGAGGGGACGGGGTGTATCAACTGGCGCCGCGGATGGCGGATCGGTTTGCGGCGGCCTCGATGATGGCAGGGCATCCGAATGGGGCGTCGCCGCTGGGGCTGCGGAATCTGCCGTTCATGATTTGGATGGGGGCGAATGACGGGGCCTATAAGCGGAACAAGGTGGCGGCGGATTGGGGGAAGAAGCTGGATGTGTTGGAGGAGGAGGATGCGGGGGGCTATGTGCATGAGACGCATTTGGTGGAGGGGAAGGGGCATTGGATGGATCGGGAGGACCGGGCGGCGGTGCCGTGGATGGCGAAGCGCGTGAGGCAGGCCTGGCCGAAGAGGGTGGTGTGGCATCAGGGTGGGCGGACACAGCAGCGTTTTTATTGGCTGGCGGTGGAGGAGGAGGCGGCGAAGAAGGGGACGACGGTGCGCGGCGAGGTGGAGGGGCAGAAGATTTCGCTGCAGGCGGAGGGAGTGGGGAAGATGACGCTGCGCTTGAGTGATGCGCTGGTGGATTTGGACGAGGAAGTGGTGGTGGAGTTGAACGGGGCGGAGGTGTTTCGGGGGAAGGTGCCGCGGACGACGGGGGCGATTTATGGGTCGCTGTTGGAGCGCTTGGATGTGGGGATGGTGGCGGCGGGGAGCTTGGTTATTGGGAAGTAGTTAATAGTTATTGCGGGAGATGATCGGGGATAGCTATGCGTTGGTGGTGGCGGGCATGACGAAGAAGCAGCGCAAGGAGTTGGAGGACTGATGAATGGAGGATTGCCAAGGAGTGCAGTTCGTTCCTGAATAGGGCATGCCAAATTCATGGACCGGAAAAGGGAATCCCTACACGCGTGCCGAGGTGTTGGAGCGTTTGCACGACACGCTGGGAAAAGGAGAACCGATCATTGCCGCAGGGGCAGGGACGGGAATCAGCGCCAAATTCATCGAGAGGGGTGGGGCGGATCTCATCATCATCTACAACTCCGGGCGGTTTCGCATGGCGGGCCATGGATCGACGGCGGGGTTGATGGCCTATGGCGATGCGAATGCGGTGGCGATGGAGATCGGCGAGTATGAGGTGCTGCCGGTGGTGGAGGAAGTGCCGGTGATTTGCGGAGTGCATGCCACGGATCCGCGGCGGCGGATGTGGCACTGGCTGCTGCAGGTGAAGGACATGGGGTTCAGCGGGGTGAACAATTTCCCGACCCATTGCATCGTGGATGGGCAGTTCCGGCAGATCCTGGAGGAGACGGGGATGAGTGTGCAGAAGGAGTTTGAGATGGTGGCGTTGGCGCGGAAGATGGAGATGTTTTCGATCGTCTATGTGTCCTCGCCGGCGGAGGCGAAGGCGATGGCGGAGAGCGGGGCGGATGTGATCATCGCGCACGTGGGGACGACGATCGGCGGATCGATCGGGGTGACCGGGGCGGTGATATCGCTGGAGGATGCCGCGAAGCGGACGCAGTCGATCATCGATGCGGGGCGGACGGTGCGGGACGACGTGATTTACCTGAGTCACGGTGGCCCGATCTCCAGTCCGGAGGATGCGGCCTACATCAATGAGCGCACCGACGCGGTGGGATTCGTGGGGGCCTCGAGTTTGGAGCGGATGGCGGTGGAGCAATCGCTGACCGCGTTGACGCGGGAGTTCAAATCGATACCGGTGAAGCGAAAGGGAAGCTGATGGCGACGATCGCGGTTGTTGGGACGATGGATTCGAAGGGTGCGGAGCACGCCTTTGTGGCGGAGCGCATTCGGGAGGCGGGGCACACGGCATTGGTGGTGGATGTGGGGACGCTGGGGGCGGCGCAGGTGGTGGTGGATGTGACCCGGGAGGAGGTCCTGGCGGCGGCGGGACTGAGTTTGCCGGGGGTGGAAGATCGTGGGGAGCGGGTGGGGGTGATGGCGCGGGCCTTGCCGGTGTTTTTGGAGAAGATGGCGGCGGAGGGGCGGATGGGGGGGGTGATTTCGCTGGGTGGGGGTGGGGGGACGGCGATTGCCACGGCGGGGATGCGGGCTTTGCCGGTGGGGTTTCCGAAGTTGATGGTGAGCACCTTGGCGAGTGGCAACACGGCGCACTATGTGGGGACGAAGGACATCGTGATGATGCCGAGCATCGTGGATGTGGCGGGGCTGAATCAGATTTCGCGGATGATTTTTGCGAGGGCGGCTGGGGCGATTTGCGGGATGGTGGAGGCGCGGATCGAGCAGGGGGAAGAGAAGCCGCTGATCGTGGCGAGCATGTTCGGCAACACCACGGAGTGTGTGGATGCGGCGCGGCGGGAATTGGAGGGCAAAGGGTACGAGGTGTTGGTCTTTCACGCCACGGGGACGGGAGGGCGGACGATGGAGTCCTTGATCGAGAGCGGGATGGTCAAGGGAGTCCTTGACGTGACGACGACGGAGTGGGCGGACGAGTTTTGTGGTGGGACGCTGACGGCGGGGCCGACGCGGTTGGATGCGGCGGGGAAGATGGGGATCCCGGCGGTGGTGGCCCCGGGGTGTGTGGACATGGTGAACTTCGGGGAGCGGGAAAGTGTGCCGGCGAAGTTCGAGGGGCGGAATTTCTACATCCACAATCCGCAGGTCACGCTGATGCGGACCAATGCGGAGGAGTGTGCGGCGTTGGGGAAGATTTTGGCGGAGAAGGTGAATGCCTACACGGGTCCGGTGGCGGTGGCGCTGCCGTTGAAGGCGATCAGCATCATCAGCGCGGAGGGTCAGGCGTTTCACGATGCGGAGGCGGATGCGGCCTTGTTCGGGGCGATTCGGGCAAACTTGCGGGAGGGGGTGGAGTTGATCGAGGTGGAGGCGGGGATCAATGATGCGGCGTTTTCCGAGGCCTGTGTGGTGGCGCTGTTGGGGATGATGGGGGGGTAGGTGTCCAGCGATTTTATGAACACGTTTGGGGGGATCGTTAGGGGATCCGAAAGGCCGGGGTGACGGGGTGGCCTGATGAAGTCAGGGGGGGCGTGGTTCCCATTTGCCTTGGGCGGGGAGTTCTGTTTGATAGCACCATCGTGAAAGGGCCGTTTGTGTTTCTGATGGCGCTGTGGGCGTGCTGGGCTTCCGTCGTTTGAGTTCCTGGCGGACGGGGCGCGGATCGGAACATCGGCCATCAACTTTTTCGCGGCACCGCCGCCGGGATCGCCGGTCGTGCATCAGGTGGAGTGGAGTCGTGCGCCGGCCGGGGATCACGTGCTGACGGCGCGGGCCGTCTTGTTGGATGGGACGCGGGTGGAGTCCTCGCCGGTTCGGGTGACGGTGGGTGCGGGGAGTGGGAACGAGGCTCCGGTGGTGGCGATCGTTTCGCCGGTCAATGGGGCGGCGTTTCCGACGGGAGCGGAGGTGTCGGTGGTGGTGGAGGCGCGGGATCCGGATGGGTATGTGGGCTTGATGGAGTTGTTTGCGGACGGGGTGAAGATAGGGGAGCAAGCCGTGGCGTTTTTCGCGGAGCCGCCGCCAAACCAGCTGCAGACCTTTGAGTTGACGTGGGTCGATGCGATGCCTGGGAGCCATGTGCTGACGGCCCGGGCGACGGACAGCGGGGGGCGGAAGGGACTTTCCGGGCCGGTGGAAATCGTGGTGGGAGCCTCGGACACGCGGCCGACCTTGCGGGTGGTGGCGCGGGATGTCTTTGCGGTGGAACCGACGGCAGCGGGTGGGGCGGCGAACACGGCGACGTTCCGGGTGCAGCGCTTCGGGCCGGTGGAGGGGGAGGTGACGGTGCACTATTCGCTAACGGGGCGGGCGAGGAACGGGGTGGACTACGCGGCGTTGTCGGGGGAGGCGATGATGGTTTCGGGAAGTGCCGCAGTGGATGTGGTGGTGACGCCGTTGGCGGATGGGGTGGAGGAGGGACTGGAGAGTGTTGTTTTGATGTTGGAGGAAGATGCGGCGTATCGGTTGGCGCATCGGCGGAGGGCGGTGGCGGTGATCAGTGATCGGGCCATGGCGCCGCAAGCGGGGGATGGGCACTGCCGGCGTCTGGCCGATGGCTTGGTGCACTTTTGTTTTCCTGCGCCGAGCGGGGGGCTATGTCGGCTGGAGGGGAGCAGGAATCTGCGGGACTGGACGACCTTGTTCACGGTGCCCGCTGTGGATGGGGCGGTGCATTACCTGATGGAAGTGGGCTAACGCCTGTCCTTGGATCCCTGCGGGGCATGCTCCGCAACAGTCGGCATCATCTGGCCGGCCTGTGATCCTCCAGTAGCTAAAAGAGAATCCCGCCCCGGCCGTAGCCGGGGTGAACTCCTCTGCTTTGGCTTTTGCGGTAGTCGTCGTAGTCGGGCGGCGGTGGGGCTGCGGTGCAGGATGGAATGATCGACAGGGCCACCGGTCAGATTATCCTGCCGTGCTCGTGACGACTCTGTTCCACATGGCAGGCAAGCCTCTCCCGGCTGGCTCGGAGGTCGGGTTCCCAGGCGGGGCGGGAGCCGTGGAGGAGCCGATGGATGACTTCGTCTCCGAAGTGTTCGAGGAGGTCGCTGGCCAGGCGGCGTCTCAACGAGGATGCGGCGCTGTCGCTGATGCCGATGCTCCTCCCCGCCTCCCGCATCGTCCCCCCACCGGCCAGAATCATGATGACGATCCGGTAGCGGGGCTGGTGGCTGGAGAGGAACTCCCGCCAGTCGATGTTGCGGGCCGCCTCGTCGGCGGGATCGGCTGGGACCGCAGAGGCTCCGGCCCAGATGATCTCGTGGAGACCAACGGGGGCGTCGGAGCCATCGGGGCCCGCTGGACGGCTGGTCTCGTCGGGATCTCCGTCGAGGTGTTCGTAGCGGACATGGCCATCCAGTTGAGCGCCGGGGGACAGGACATCCATCCGGCCGGCCCAGGTGGAGCGGCGGCCACTGCGGGCCGCACAGCTGGCATAGTGGGCAATGTTGCCGGCGGTGAAGCGCTTTCCGGAGCTCTCCGCCGAGACCATCATCTTGGCGGCGTTGGCGGTCATGTCGGCGAGGAGTTCCTCGTGATCCTCATGACCGAGGGCGGGGACGAAGCGGACCTTGGAGCGAAGACGTGGGGTCTCGCGATGGTTTGCCCGGGAATTAATATTCGCTGAGTCGAGCCTCAGGACTCCGGGGGGCGGGCTCGCGGGCCTCCCGCCCCGCAAGGAGTCGGGGAGAGGCGATCAGGGGCCGGATCGGCCGGGGGATTTAGACGGGAGTCTGGAGGCAGTTACTCCTTGCGCTTACGGCAGTTCGCGGATGCGGAGGTTGCGGAAGTCGATGGGGGAGCCTTCGGATTCGAGGCAGAGGAAGCCGGTGGCGGGGGAGCAGTTGTTGCCGCCGGAGACTTCGGTGCCGTTGACCCAGAGGCGGATCTCACCGTTGATGGCGCGGATGTAGTAGTGGTTCCACTCGCCGTGGCCCTTGGTGGTTTTGGCGCTGGGGAAGCTGCGGCTGCCGTCGGGGGAAATGGGGGGGAAGGGGGTCATTTTGGCGCCGACGGGGAAGACGTCACCGTGGGAGGTGTACCAATCGGCGGGATTGTTGCCACCGTAGGCGAGGTCGAGGACCTGCACTTCGATGCCTTGGGGGAGGCGGCCCTTGCCTTCTTCGAGGGACTTGATGGAGCTGGGCTTGGCCCAGACGAAGACGCCGGAGTTGCCGGCCGGCTTGTTGTGGCGCCACTCGAGGACGAGTTCGAAATTGGTGAATTCCTTCTTGGTGCGGATGACGCCGATGGGTTGGCCGGTGCAGGCGATGAGGCCGTCTTCCTTCCAGGTCCAGGTGTCGGGCTTGCAGTTCACGGCGGTGAAGTCGTCCTCGGCCATGGCGCGCCAACCGGGAGCAGTGCCGTCGATGGTGGCTTGGGGGGGATCTGCGACGGAGTTGAGGCTGAGGGAAATGAGGAGGAGGGCGCCGGAAAGCAGTTTCATGGAAACTGCTCAACGATTCTGCGAGAACGATTCTTTCGCGGATTTGCGTAGAGGGAGGAATGGGCCGTTCGTTTTCACCGGGTGACCCATTGCTCCTATGCGGGGGACGGGAATTGGAACACCCAACAGCCAACAAGGAGTGTCCACTGTCCAAGGGGGGAAATCCGAAGAAATCCTTGGATCGGGGGGCGTTTCGCGGATGAGGGCGTGGGGGGGGAATCTGCCGGACCGCGCGGAGGTCGGTCCCTGCCTGGGCGTTCGAGAGGGGCGTTAGTCGTCGAGGAACTTGCCGGGGTTGAGGAGGTTGGTGGGGTCGAGGGCTTGTTTGAGGGCGCGGTGGGTGGCGAGGGAGGTTTGGCCGAGGGCTTGTTTGATCCAGGGCTTTTTGGCGAGGCCGACACCGTGTTCGCCGGTGATGACGCCGTTGTGTTCGAGGACCCAGGTGAAGAGTCGGTCGAGGGCGGCGTCGGCGTGGGCCTTGATACTAGGTTCGCCGTAGTTTTCGACCATGAGGTTGGTGTGGATGTTGCCGTCGCCGGCGTGGCCGAAGCAGGCGATGGGGATGCCGGTTTCCTCCTGGAGTTGTCTGGCGAACTCGACGAGTTCGACCAACTTGGAGCGGGGGACGACGATGTCCTCGTTGAGTTTGGTGAGGCCGGTGTGTCGGAGGGAGTAGGAGAAGTCGCGGCGGAGCTGCCAGATGGCCTCGCAGGCGGGTTCGTCGCGGTGTTCCTCGACGCTGAGGGCGCCGAGATCGTCGAGGAGGGCGTGGAGTTCGAGGAGTTCGGCGGAGACGGCGGCGTCGCGGCCGTCGATTTCGACGATGAGGTGGGCTTCGCCGACGGGGAAGGCGTTGGGGCCGAGATAATCCCGGGCGGCCTGGAGGGTGAAGGCGTCGGTAATTTCGAGGGCGGAGGGGAGGTGGCCGGTGTTGAGGATGGTCTGCACGGCGTGGGCGGCCTTGGAAAAGGCGGGGAAGGTGGCGGTGAGCATGGCCCGGCGCTGGGGGTGGGGGATGAGGCGGAGGGTGGCTTCGGTGACCACGCCGAGCATGCCTTCCGATCCGGTGAAGAGGCCGAGGAGGTCGAAGCCGGTCTTGTTTTTGTGGCAGCGGGAGCCGGTGCGGAGGATGTCGCCGTTGGCGAGGACGACCTCGAGGCCCATGACGTAGCTGCGAGTGACGCCGTATTTGAGGCAGCGGGGGCCGCCGGCGTTGGTGGCGATGTTGCCGCCGAGGGAGCATTCGCGGAGGGAGGCGGGGTCGGGGGGGTAATACCAGCCGCGTTCCCTGGCGGCGTCCTGGAGGTCGCCGGTGATGACGCCGGGTTGGACGACCGCGACGCCATCGGGGGGGTTGAGTTCGAGGATCTTGTTCATGCGGGCCACGGAGAGGGCGATGCCGCCGTGGAGAGGGACGCAGCCGCCGACGTAGCCGATGCCGGCCCCGCGGGTGGTGACGGGGATGCCTTCGGCGTGGGCGAAGCGGAGGACCTTGGAAACATCCTCCGTGCTTTCCGCGAAGACGACGAGCTCCGGAGGATGGGAGGCATACCACTTGTCGGTGGAATGCACGGCGATGGCCTCCGGGGCGAGGGAGATCTGTTCGGGCCGGAGGAGGGTCTGGAGGGACTCGATCACAGCCGTGGTGTAGCGTGAATCGGGGGTGCAGTCACGACGAGAGGTCGGTGGAGGGAATGGACCGCTGATGGCACTGAGGGCGCTGATTTGGGGGAGGGGAGGAGGGAGTGTATTTTGGTGGGGAAGGTTGGGCGGCTTTGAATGTAGGGGAGATTCTTTGGGTGTGTGTCGGGGGTGCTGGTTTTGTTTTGGATTTCCGAACGAACACCTTAGGCTGCGTGGCTGATGGAGGGGGCGGAACAGAGCGAACGGGAGTCCTGGTGGCGGATGGTGCTGGCGGTGGGGCTGACGCTTTGGCTGGCCGGCTTTTGGTTCTGGTCGGATGCGCACACGCATCGGTTGGCGCTTTTTGTGCTGGTCCTGCCGGGATTGGTGTTGAATTGGCGGGAGTTGCGGGAGGTGGTGCGGGGGGAGCGCTGGCTGTGGTTGGTGGGGGTGCTGCTGCTCTATCAGTGGTTGAGCACGTTTTGGAGTGATCCGCGGACCAGTCCCGGGGGGTATTGGTTGGACGTGGTGATGACGGGGAGCTTTCTGCTGGCGGTGATGGCGGTCTCGCGCTCCTCGTTGGTGCTGCGCTGGGTGATTCCGGCGCTGGGGCTGCTGGCGGCCGTGGTGGCGCTGGGGAGCTTGTTGGTGTTCTATGCCGAACCGGGGCGGAGCGTGGCGGAGGATCGGTTGCGGAACGTGTGGGTCTATGAAGAGGGATTGAATCCGGTGTGGACGGGGCTCTTGTGCAGCTTTGGGGCGCTGGTGGCGGCCTGGAAGGCGACGCGGGAGGGGATGGGCCGTTCGCGGTGGGTGTGGCTGGGGGCGCTGGTGGTCTTGGTGTTGGGGCTGCTGGCCTCGCAAAGCCGGGGGGCAATGCTGGCCTTCGGGGTGGGGATGGGCGTGCTGGTGGTGATGGAGCGTCGGAGGGCCGTGCCGGCCCTGGTGGTTTGCGCAATGACCGGATTGGCGTTTTTTATTCTGTTAGCGGCGGTGCAGTCGGGATCGGAGGCGGCGCGGGACATGATCGGGCGCGGGACGACGGGGCGCTTCGACATCTACGGGTGGTTTTTCAAGCAGATGACCGCCCTGGACGGGGTGATCGGAAAGGGGATGGCGGCACCGGCCTCGGTGCCGGAGGAGGAGTTCGGGTGGTTTGTGCGGCATCCGCACAGTGTTTACCTGACGCAGCTTTACCTGACCGGAGCGATCGGGCTGGGGCTCTTGCTGGCAATTTTCACCGTGGCGCTGCAGAGCTCGTTCGAGTTGGCGCGGGCGGGGGAGGCGCTGTGGCTGGCTTTGCTGGGCGGGGGGTGCGTGGCCTTGGTTTTCGATGGGAGCTATGTGTTCTCGCTGCACTCGATGGGGAGGTTGGAGCCGCTGCTGTTGTTGCTGCCGGCGGCGCTGGCGGTGGGGCGGAAAGCGGGGGCGCGGGACCTGCGGAAATAGGGGGGCTGGAAAAGCGGGGGTTCCTTGTAATGGCGGGGGGGGTTGGGGGGTGGGAGGCTGGGGCATGAGGGAGACGCGTTTCGGCTACAGTTCTGTTTGCTGTGTTCGCTGCTGGCGCGGCCCACCGATGTACGGGAGTGGCCGGGTTGGTGGGTGCTGGGGTTGATGGTGCTGCCGGCGGTCTCGATCTACTTTGTGACGAAGTGCTTTCCACGCTACCGGGTGTGGGCCTGTCCCTATTGTGGATTTTATCGGCTGGACCGCCTGCGGAACAAGGTGCCGACGCGGGAGCATCGTTTGGAGGAGCGGTGGAGGTGATCGGCGCTTGCGGGTGGGGGGTGGACTGTGGAGAGTACGCCGCGTGATTCGCAGACGTCCACGCCGGGCCGGCATGTTGGCTCCTGTTCCCTCCTTGCGCCGGAAGGGCGATCTTGGGATTGGAGACGTGGGGGCGCTTCGGGAACTGGTGGACTGGGCGGCGGAATATGGGGTGGGATTTTTGCAGTTGCTGCCGATCAATGAGACGGGTGGGGATCACAGTCCTTACAATGCGATCAGCTCGGTGGCGTTGGAGCCGAGTATGATTGATTTGGAGGCGGTGGAGGAATTGGAGGAGAGCGATCTGGAGGCGGCGCGGTTGGTGATGCCGGGGCAGGTGTTGTCCGGTGAGCTGGTGGATCATGCGGCGGTGAAGTTGGTGAAGCGTGGATTGTTGGAGACGGCCTTCGGGCGATTCTGGGAAGCGGCGCACGAGGGGGAGGGCTGGGAGGAGTTTGTGCGGTTTCAGGAAGAGGAGCGCGGGTGGTTGGAGGACTACTGCGCATTTCGTTGGCTGATGGACCGGGAAGGCGGCAGCGAGGAATGGAGTCTGTGGAGCATGAACTACAATCGGCCCGAGCAGGCCCGGGAGTGGATCGCGCGGGAGCGGGGCAAGACGAACAAGAACGTGGCGCGGGAGTTGGTGTTCTTTGCCTGGGTGCAGTGGGTGGCCTTCAGCCAATGGCGGGCGGTGCGGGCCTACGCGGAGGGGCAGGACGTGTTGTTGATGGGGGATGTACCGATCGGGATCGCCTATTGCAGTGCGGATGTGTTTTTCGAGCCGAAGTGGTTTGACCTGGAATGGAGTGGCGGGGCGCCGCCGGAGCGGGTCTTCAAGGACGATGAATTCGCGGTGAAATGGGGGCAGAACTGGGGGATTCCGCTCTATCGCTGGGACGTCTTGAAGGCGGATGGGTTTCGCTGGTGGCGGCGGCGGATCGAGAAGTTGGTGGATGTCTTCGGGATCTTCCGGATTGATCACATCCTCGGGTTTTACCGGATCTATTCCTTCCCGTGGCGGCCGCGGCGGAATGCGGAATTCCTGGCGCTGGATCATGAGGAAGCGGCCCGACGGACAGGAGGAAAGCTGCCGGGGTTCAAGCCTCATCCGGACGACAGCGCCGAGCACCGGGCCGCGAATCTGGCGGCCGGGGATTGCTATCTCCGGGCGGTGCAGGAGGCGGCGGGAGAGAAGGAAGTGGTGGGGGAGGACCTGGGGGCGGTGCCGGACTATGTGCGTCCGCACTTGCACAGGATCGGGATTGCGGGGTTCAAGATCCTGCATTGGGAGGTGGAGCAGGACAAGAAGGGCGAGGAGCATCCCATTCCCGGAAAGAACTACGAGGAGTGTAGTTTTGCGACCTACGCGACACATGATCATCCGTCGATGGCGGCGATGTGGGATGAGTTTCGGGCGAATCTGAATCATCATGACTACGGAGCGCGGCAGGGGGCGGGGTGGAACCTGCGCATATTGAGCGAGATCGGGGGGCTGAAGGTGCCGAAGGAGGGGACGAAGTATGCGGCCTACGATAGGACCGTGAAGTGGGCGTTGATGGGTGGGCTGTTGGGTTGCAACTCGCGCTACGCGGCGTTCATGATCACCGATCTCTACGGGATGAAGGAGCGGTTCAACGTGCCGGGGACGGTGGGTGGGGCGAACTGGCGGGTGCGGATGCCGTTCACGGTGGCGGAGATGAGGACTGAGGCCGAATTGCGCGGGGAGGCCGAGGTGCTGGCACAGTTGATCGGGAAGACGGGGCGGTGAGGAGGGGAAAGGCCGGAGGTGGAGGTTGTCAGGAGGCGGTTTTGGGGTGGCGGAGGCTGGGGGGAGATCGGGTGGGGGGAGGTGTTGGCGGGGGGTGGGACAGCCGGACGGCGGGGAGCGACCGTCCCCTACCGTGGGGTGCGGTCGCCGGGCTAAACCGGGTGCCGTTTCGGTGAAGGGGCTGTTCAGGAGGGGGGAAACCTGATTTCACTGGTGGCGATGACGGAGGAGCAGAGGGAGTCAGTGGCGCACGACGGGGTGCGGCCGCGGATCTATCAGTTGATGGTGCGGCATTTCGGCAACACCAACCTGACCCGCAAGGTGGACGGGACCTTGGCGGAGAATGGCTGCGGGAAGTTTGTGGACATCGATGCGACTGCCTTGGAGGCGCTGCGGGGGATGGGGTTCACGCATGTGTGGCTGACGGGGGTGCTGGAGCAGGCCAGCGGGACGAGCTTTGTGGATCGGCCGGCGGATGATCCGGACATCCTGAAGGGGAAGGCGGGGAGTCCCTATGCGATCAAGGACTACTTCGATGTGTGTCCGGACTACGCGGTGGATCCGGCGCGGCGCCTGGTGGAGTTTCGAGGTTTGCTGAAGCGCTGTGAGGCGGCGGGATTGCGGACGATCATTGATTTCGTGCCGAACCATGTGGCGCGTTCGTATCACTCGGACGTCATGCCGAATCTGAGCTTCGGGAGGAATGACCGGACGGATCGCTTTTTTGACCGGGACAACAACTTCTACTACCTGGGCAGGATTCATCCGGGAGGCGGGCCGCCCCTGAAGCTGCCGGCGGGGAATCAGCCGTGCTGCGACGGGCTCTTCGAGGAGGAGCAGGAGGTCGGCCGGGTGACGGGCAACAATGTGGTGAGTTGGGCTCCGGCGATTTGTGATTGGTATGAGACGGTGAAGTTGAACTATGGGCACGACTTCACGACGGGGCGGGACACGAGTCATCTGCCGGGGCCGGATGGGCATCCCGGGACGGTGCCGGACACCTGGCGCAAGATGGATGCGGTGCTGGAGTTCTGGCAGGAGCTGGGGGTGGGGGGATTCCGGGTGGACATGGCGCACATGGTGCCGCTGGAGTTCTGGAAGTGGGTGATCCGGCGGGCCCGGAAGCGGGAGGAGCAGGTCTTTTTCATGGCGGAGGCCTATGACGGGGATCCGGCGAAGCTGACCGATGAGGATGTGGTGGGGGCCTTGTTGAAGAGCGGGTTCGAGGGGGTCTATGACGGGCTGCTGTATCATCGGTTGCAGGCGATTTACGAGGGGCAGAAGTGGGCGAACGACATCGATGAGCTGGTGTGGGCGATTGACCGGCTGCATGCCATGGTGCGCTACGGGGAGAATCATGACGAGGTGCGGCTGGCGAATCCGCAGCGCTGGGGTGGGTTGGGTTCCAAGGTGGGGCGGGCGGTGTCGGCGATCGCCTTCGGGATCGGCGGTGGGCCGGTGATGCTTTACAACGGGCAGGAAGTGGGGGAGCCGGCGATTGGGGCGGAGGGGTTCAGCGGGGATGACGGGCGGAGTTCTATTTTTGATTACGGGGCGCTGCCGGAGTTGGCGAAGTGGGTGAACGGGCATCGCTATGATGGCGGGAAGCTGTCGATGGAGCAGCGGGAGTTGCGGGAGTGGTATGGGAAGCTGATGCGGCTGTGCGGGGAGCCGGGATTCGAGCGGGGATGGTTTTACGGATTGAATCACGCGAATCTGGAGAACCCGGATTTTGGGCGGGTGGGCTTGGACACGACGAGCGGGCACTGGCTGTATGTGTTCCTGCGCAGTGAGCGGCGACCGGGCGGGCAGACTTTCCTGGTGGTGGTGAACATGCACGGCACGGCGAGCATGGAAGGGGTGCGGGTGCGGGTGCCGGAACATGCCCTGGGCTGGCTGGGGATGCGGCGGGAGCGGGTCCTCTTTCGGGATCGGTTGCTGACGGAATGGGAAGGCGAGGCGGAGCGAGGGCAGTTGCCGACGCAGGGGCTGGCGCTGCCGAAGCTGGAGGCTTGTTCGGCGCTGTTTCTGGAGTTGGGGTGAGGCCGGTGGCCTGGTTATTGGTTCCTAGTTAATGGTTATTGGGGGGGAGAAGAGAGAGGGGGGCGGGGAGTTCCGGATGCTTGGGAGTGGGGACTCGGGAGGGAAGTCGGCGCGAACTTTATAGGTCGCTGAGAACCAATTTCGTGCAACAGTGCCCCATTCGACAATCTTGCCCAAATGGACCTAGAGGGTGAGACAAGGAATGAGCTATAAAAAGCTGTTGGTCGAAGAAATGAAGTCCGGTTATTCCCTGCCCCTGTTGGCGAAACAAGAGCAGGTCCGCAATCTGATTGAGAATGTCTGTGACTTTTGGGGAGGGGCGTTAGGCTGGAAACGGGAAGGCCAGGGTTACTCGTAGCTGCGGAGGAAGGCGACGAGGTCGGCGACATCCTGAGCCTTGAGTTGGAGCTGGTCGGCGCTGAGCATGAGGGAGCGGTTCAGGTCGCTGACTTTGTTGATGTGCTTTTTCGGGACGAGTTGGGTGATGCCGCCCATGGATTGGATGATGACGGGGTCGGCATTCTTGTCGGTGAGGGCGAGGCCGTGGATGAGGCCGCCGTCCTTGAGTTCGACGGTGGTGCCGGCGTAGCCGTGGGAGATTTCGGCGGAGGGTTCGACGATGGAGCGGGCGATGACTTCGGGGGTTTGGCCCTTGCCCCAGCCGCGGAGGTCGGGGGCATAGCTGGGGCCGGCGCCGTTGATGTGGTGGCAGGTGATGCAGCGCATGGCGGTGGTCTTGCCCTTTTCGGCGTCGCCTTTCATGGCGAGGATGTCGGCGAGGGGGGGGAGGGTGCTCTCGTTGGGTGGCTCGGGGAGGGGGGCGGCGGTGACCTGAATGGTGTCGGGGTCGTAGATGCCGGTCTCCTTGAGGGCCTTCTGGATGTCGTACTTCTGCCACTCGCCGGTGCCGCGTTTGAGGAGCCAGGCGGAGGCCTCGGCTTTGACCGGGGAGGCGGCGGCGCAGAGCTTGATCATGGCGTCGGCGGCGGACTTGTGGTCGATGAAGGCCAGGGACTCCACGGCGAGGGAGCGGGCCGCGGCGCTGAGGTCCTTGTTCGAGGCGCGGCTACCGAGATCGTTGACGGCGGCAGAGGGCCAGAGGCGCCAGGTGATCTTGGCAAACTCATCGCTCCAGCTGGCGGGGTCGCCCGGGGCCATGGCGGCCTTGACGGCGGTCCAGACATCGTTTTCCTGTTTCTCGGCACCGAGGCCGATCGCCTCGAGGGCGTTCTTGTCGGTGACGTCGCAGCGTTTGGCGAGTTCCACGAAGATGGCCTTCGTTTTTGCGGCGGGAAGATCGCGGAGGGAGAGGGCCACGTCGCGGCGGACGGCGGGGGACTCGTCGGTGGCCATGGTGCCGGCGTAGGCGAGCATGTCGTGGTCGGCGCGGCGGAGGGCGCGGTAGGCGGTGAGGCGTTGCTGGGCGTTGTCGCTTTTGAGAAACTCCTCGCAGTGTTTCACGCCCTTCTCGCCGAGATGGGGGAGGAGGTAGATGGCGCGGGCCGCGATCCATTTATTGGGGTCGCCGGTGAGTTTGGCGACGCTGTCGTAAGCGGCGGCGCCCTGGGCCTTCAGGGCGCGGAAGCCGAGGTAGCGGGTGTTGAGGGCGGGGCTGCACAGGGCGGTGATCTGGCCATCAGTGGTGGCGAGGTCGAAGGCGGGGATGGAGGGCTTGAAGCCTTTCGGGGCGATGCGGTAGATCGTGCCGGAGCAGGAGTCGTCCATGTCGGAGTGGCCCCCGACGCGGGGGTCGAACCAATCGGTGATGTAGAGGGCGCCATCGGGGCCGACGGTGATGTCGGAGGGGCGGAAGAGGACGGGGTTTTCGGTCTCGACCGACTTGGTGCGCCGGGCACCGCCGGTGAAGTCGGCGCCGTCGAAGTCCTCCTCTTTGTTGGAGGTCACGAAGTTGCTTCGTTCGAGTTTGAAGGTCGCGCCGTTGGGCTCGGGTTGGTAGCCGAAAACGGCGTTGCGGGCTGGTTCGCAGCTGAGGAGGCTGCCGTTCCATTTTTCGCCGAGGGCGCCGTTTTCGTAGAAGACGATGCCGGTGGGCGAGCCGCCGCCGTAGACGTCGCCGGCGTCCATGGTGCCGGGGTCGTCCTGCCGCCAGTGGGCGCGCCAGTGTTCCTGGCCGGGGCGGGCTTCGGCGCGATACAGGCGCTTGGTGTCGCGGGAGAAGTAGCCGGCGCAGCCGAACTCGAGGATTTGGGAGGTCCGGCAGGCCGGGGGATCGTCGTTGTCGTTCTGGAAGACATCGCCCATGGAGGTGACCGTCTGTTCGTAGCTGTTGCGGTAGCCGTGGCCGATGATTTCGGCGTTGGTGCCGTCCTCGTTCATGCGGACCGTGAAGCCAGCGGTCCAGATGTGGCCGTCGTCGGAGGGGGTGCCGGAGGTGCCGATGTGGTCGGCCGGGAACTGGCCCCCACCGCCGCGGTAGGTGCCGCCCATATAGAACTGCTTGCCGGAGTTGTCCTTGAAGACCGCGCCGCAGTTGCCGTTGTTGAAATAGAGTTTGCCATCCGGTCCGGCGGTGACGCTGTGGAGGGAGTGGTCGTGGTTGACGGCATTGAAGCCGGTGAGGAGGACCTCGCGTTTGTCGACTTTGGGATCGAAGACGAGATTACGATCGACGTCGGTGTAGACGATGAGATCGGGGGGCTGGGAGACATAGACGACGTTGTCGAAGACGGCGACGCCGAGGGGGGCGATGAGGCCCTTCTCCTGCACGAAGGTGTGGGAGCTGTCGGCCTTGCCGTCGCCATCCTTGTCCTGGAGGACGACGATGCGGTCGCCGCCGGGACGGCGGCCGTTGTGGCGGCGGTAGTTGACGCCTTCCGCGACCCAGATGCGGCCGGCGCTGTCGATGTCGAGATTGGTGGGATTGAAAAGGTCGGGAGTAGAGGCCCAGACGGAAATTTCGAGGCCCTCGGGGACGTGGAAGCTGCCGAGATCGACGCTTTTTGGCTCGATCTTGGGTTTCCAGGTTTCATCCGCAGCGGAAAGGGGGAGGAGGGCGGTGCCGAGGAGGGAGCAGGTGAGTAAGCGTGTTGTATTCATGAATCGGGTCAGATCTCCAAAGAGAGTGGAGAGGATACGGGCCGAGGTGAAGGGCTATTTCTGCGAGTTTCGACAAGTTGCGTGAGAAGATTCGTTGTAACTGTTGGAGGTGGGGGGCCGTTTGCCTGTAGTCTCCAATAGTTAAAAGCCCATGAAGATCATTACCGCGCTCGTCCTTTTCCTCCTGTCAATCTCCCTCGGGGCCGGCGATCGGCCGAACATTCTGTGGCTGACGAGCGAGGACAACAGTCCGTCTCTCGGTTGCTATGGGGACGAGTTGGCGGTGACGCCGAATATCGATGCGCTGGCCGGGCAGGGGGTGCGCTATGACCTGGCCTTTTCGAATGCGCCGGTGTGTTCGGTGGCGCGGACGACCTTGTTGCTGGGGATGTATCCGACGGCACTGGGGTTGCAGAATCACCGGAGCAGGTATCCGGTGCCGAAGGGATTGAAGGGGTATCCGGAGTTGTTCCGGGAGGCGGGGTATTACTGCACGAACAATTCGAAGACGGATTACAACGTGAAGTTCGCCGGGAAGCGGACGCTGTGGGATGAGTCAAGCGGGAAGGCCACTACAAGAACCGCAAGGAGGGGCAGCCGTTCTTTGCGGTGTTCAACTACACGGAGTCCCACGAGAGCGGGACGTTTCCCGCAACGGTGGCCAAGAAGCGGCAGTCGGGCCAGTTGCCGAAGACGAGTCGGCTGAGTTTGGATCAGGTCAAGCTGCCTCCTTACCACCCGGACTTGCCGGAGATTCGTCGGGAGTGGGCCGATTTCTACGATTGCGTGACGACGATGGACAAACGGATCGGGAGCGCGTTGAAGGAACTGGAGGAGTCGGGCCTGGCGGATGACACGATCGTCTTCTACTACGGGGATCATGGTGGGTCGTTGGCGCGGGGGAAGCGGAGCATGCTCGATTCGGGGACGCGGGTGCCGTTGATCATCCGGTTTGGAAAGAACTGGAAACATCTCGCGCCGTCGGGGCCGGGGCCGGAGCGGATGGTGAGCTTCGTGGATTTCGCGCCGACCGCGCTGAGCCTGGCGGGGATCAAGGTGCCGGAGTTCATGCATGGGGAGGCGTTTCTCGGGGCGCAGGCCAAGGTACCGCGGGACCATGTTTTTCTCTATCGGGGACGGATGGATGAGCGCTACGACACGATCCGCGCGATTCGGACCAAGGATCGGCTTTACGTGAAGAACTACATGCCGCATTTGCCAAACGGGCAGCACTACAGCTATGCCTACAACAGCCGGATCACGCCGGCCTGGGAGAAGTGCTACGAGGATGGTGGGTGCAACGAGGTGCAGAGTATTTACTGGCGGCCGAAGTCGCCGGAGGAGTTTTACCTGACGAAGGACGACCCGCATCAGGTGCGGAATCTGATTGGGGAGGCGGGGGAGCAGGAGGCGATCGGGAAACTCCGGGCGGTGTTGGAGGGGGAGATGAAGAAGTTCGGAGATGCGGGGCTGATTCCGGAGGCGATGTATCCGGTGGTGGCGGGGGGGAAGAGCGTGGGGGAGTATGTGGCGGGTGGGGAGTTTGACTTTGATGGTTTGAAGAAGCTGGCCGATGCGGCGACCGCGCGGAAGGTGGAGAATTTGAAGGACTTGAAAGAGGCGATGGTGCACAAGAATCCGCTGATCCGCTATTGGGGGTCACTCGGTTGTGTGATCCTCGGGGAGGAGGCCGCGCCGGTGAAGGAGGTCCTGATCAAGGCGCTGGGAGACGAGTATGTGAACGTGCGGGTGAATGCGGCGATTGCGCTCGGGCAGATCGGTGATCAGGAACAGGCGATTGCGGTGCTGCAGAAGGAGATTATGCAGGGGACGGAGTATGAGGTGCTGGCGGCTGTGCACGGCCTGGAGCAATTCCCCGATGGCTGGGGGGCGGTGAAGGGGCGATTGCAGGAGCTGAAGAAGGCCGGGAGTAACAACGGTGCCGCGCGGGTGGCGACGTTCATGTTGAGCAAAATGAACTAGGGATGGAGCGGCCCGCAGGTAGCCGCCCCGCTGGGCGGGGTGGGAGGTTGCGGCGGGGAAAGCCAACCGCCTCGCCACAATTTTCCGCGGCCTGATTTTCTGGGGGCCCGGGTGGGCGCTCGGAGGACGGGTCGCTTATTTGGCGGGACCGACCACGGTTCCCCTGGCGTTGAGCGCATAGCCGTTCCACAGGACGGCATACTTCCGCGTGGGAAGCCACCAGCCGTCCCGACGATTCGCTCCCGCCGGGTAGTCGGCATAGGATTGCACGGCCTTGGTCGCCGCGTTCTGAATCAGTCCGCGCCCTTCCAGACCGCCGATCAGCTTGACCGGACCCTTTGCCGGATCGGCGCCCGGCGGGATCCGCATGGACATGGCGGTTTTGAAGAAGGCCAGCATCAGGTCCTGCTGTCCGTCGATCATGTGGTGGGTGCCGCGCACCAGCGTGACGTGAACCAAGGCGCCTTGTTTGCGGGCGTCGGCCATGTTCTTGAGCATCACGTTGCGCTCATGGTCCTGATTGTAGCCGGGCGAATTGATCCGGTCGTTCATGTCCCAGATGCTCTGCCCGAACACCTCGCTGGCGGCTTTCGACATGGTCTTCAGTTCGTCGTCCTTGCTGACGGGCGACTTGTAGCCGTATTCGGGGATATCGCCGGCCGTTCCGGTGCCGAGGTCGTTATTGTGACCGAAGGCCGACTTGAACAGGCAATAGGCGATGATACGTTCCGGGAACTCCTGCAGGCTTCGTTGGACGTAGGCCGACGCGTTGGAATGAGACCACAGGAGCAAAGGCGCATGGGCCAACTCGGGATGTTTTCGATCGCTCGCCGCAGCCGTGAGGGTCTTGGCGATGGAGGGGACGAAATGATCCTCCTTGAAGGTCAGCTTGTCTTCGTGGGTGAGGATGGTGGCGATGCCCAACTCTTCGCCGAGCTTCGTCTGGATGATCCCCACCATGTTGGCGCCATCGCCCCATCTCGGGGCGACGAACACGGCGTTGACGGGCTTGCCGCTCGGAGGGAGCCAGAGTTCCCATTCGGTGGTCACGGCGGATGCTACGGGTGGTTCCGGTTGGGCGGCGGTCGCTGGGTTGACGGTGGTCGCGAGTAAGCCGAGAAGAACGATCATTCGGGTTGATTTCATGATGCTGAGGTGGGTTGGTGGTGGATTCGGACGGGAAAATCAGGAGGAATTCCCGGGCGTGTTTACGCTGTTTTGTCCTCCGGGACACCGCTTTTTTCTTGGGAATAGCCATGGGGGCAGGGCGATGGCCGGGAAGCTCGGCCGGGTTGGATTGTCTTTGTTGCAGAGAAGGGCTAAGACCGGTATTTTTCCCCCCTGTGCGGCAGCGAACCCGGAGCGTGGGCCGCTGGGCCGGGGAGAATGGAACTGATCGTCATGAAGTGCATCGCCTTGTTTTTGTTGCTCGCGGCCGGGTCAGGTGAGGGGTTCGCCGCGGAGCCGTTGCCAGACCAGATCGGCAGGGCTGGAGCCAGCGGGTGGCGCTGCAACGTCATCCAACTGGACCCGCATGACGATGGTCCGGATGGCTTCAACCATTGGGATTGGGATGGGGACGGGGATTTGGATGTCTTCGTCAACTTTGAGGAAGGCGGCTACAGTCGGCTGTTTTTTAATCCGGGCAGGGAGCAGCTGAGGAGTACCGGGAACTGGGTGAAGATGACGCTCTTCGAGCAGGAGGCACGCTGTCCCGTGGTCTGGGATCTCGATGGCGACAGCCTCAAGGATCTGATCGTGGGTGCCAGCGTCTGGTACAAGCAACCGACGAGCAACAAGCACGAGGCGGCCAGTTGGGAGCGCTACGAGCTTGGCGAAGCGAAGTGGGCGATGAGCTGCATCATCACCGACATGGACGGTGATGGGGACGACGACATCCTTGTCCAGGAACGCAGGCAGCAGGGGACCTTCTATTTTGCAAACCCCGGCAAGGGGGAGGTGACCAAGCCATGGCCGGTGAAGGTGATTGATTCCCGGCAAGGTGGCATGTTCATGGCCGTGGGTGATGTGAACGGCGATGGACGGGAAGACCTGGTGAAGGCCGCGAACAAGATTTGCATTTTCCTGCGGACCAATGACAAGGGTGCCCCGGTTTACAAGAGAATCGAGGTGGAGCAACCGGCTCAGCCAGTGGGTGTCGATGTCAAGCCCAGGCCCAAGGGCGTTGCCCTTCTCGAGATGAACGGCGAGAAGGGCCACCCCGAAATTGTCATCATCCCGGAGTATGCGGCACAGTTGTGGTATCTGACTATGTCGGGTGACGGGATGTCCGCGGCGGACTGGGCCAACACCTTGATGGATGTGCCGTCACCGGAGTCCCGCAAGAAGATGGATAATACCTTCCTGGTTGATCTGGATGCCGACGGGGATCTGGACATTGCGACGACGGAGGAAAATGGCGGTTGGGGGGTGATCTGGTTCGAGAACCCCGCCATGGACAAAGCCGGGGAAGAGAACGCTTCTGACAAGTGAGGGCAGGGTGTGCCGACCGATGATGCCATTGTTATTTGACGGGTAAATAGGCGTGTCTCGCCTGGGTCGTCGCAGAGGCGACGGGGCTTGTGGAGGGCGGACGGTGGGATGAATCCCACGGCTACCATTGGAGACCCCTCCGGAGCCGAAGAGGCAGGGTGGGGGGCTTGGTGGTTCCGTCTTCGCGCCGGGACAGGCAGAAACTGCCGTCACGCTTGGGGGAGGCGGTGTGCGCGGATGGGGGGAGGGGCGTTGGACGGGAGGGGGGGTGGAACCGCCGACGCCTCGCAGAGGCGCCGCTACGCGGGGGGAGGCTGGCGACCGGGACGGTCACGCCACTTGGGGGGATCGGCTGGGCGGTTGGAAACCGCCGCCACGAGTTAGCGAAACTTGGTTTTTTTGGGGTCGAACTTGGCGGGGTCGTAGCGGTCGTCGAGGAACTCGAGTTCGCCGGCGAGGGTGTCCATGAAGAGTTCGGGGCCGCCGCAGTCTTCGGGAGGGCAGGCGCGTTTGCCTTCGAGGAGGATCGGCTTGGCGGATTTCTCGCCAGAGGATTTTTCTTCGATGGTGAGTTCGTGGACCCAGTCCTCGGCGAAGTCGTAGCGGTAGAGGAGGCGGATGGGGAGGGTGCGGCGACCGATGAAGCCGGCGAGGGTGACGGTGGATTCCTCCCTGAAGTCGTCACCTTTGACCACGTCGGGATCGTCGGGGGCGATGACGCCCTTGAGGCGTTTGCCTTTGCCGTGGCGGAATTCGTGGAGGTGTTTGTCGTCCCAGCCCATGGCATCCTGGAGGGCGCGGTGGAAGTCGCGGAAGGTGGCGGTGGTGCGGATGGAAAAGCGCCGCCAGATGAGGGGCTCGATGCTGTAGAGAAGGACCTTGATGGTGAAGCGGTCGGTGGGGTCGGCAGGCATGGGCGGGCGGGATGTAGCAAGGGGTGCCGGGGGAGGCAAGCCGGGAAGGACGGGAATCAGGGTGCGGGGGGTGGGGGTTGCACAGCGACCCGGCGGAGGACTTCCGTCGCTTCGACGTCCACCACTTCGAGGGTGATGTCGGCTCCAAAAATTCGACCGCTTCCCGTTGGCGCCGGGCTCAGGGTGGGGGAGGGGGGCTGGTGAGGACGACGTAGAGGAGGCCGGTGCCGCTGAGGGAGGAGGTGAAGGAGGTTTCAGGGCCGGAGGCGAGGATGCCGGTTTGGCCCTCGACCATGGCTTTGGTCACGTCATCCCAGCCATAGACGCTGTTCATCCTCTACCTCGGGGAGGAAGAACTCGAGGGGGGCGGGGGAACTGGCTCCGGGGGCTTTGCGGATGCGGGGATCGCCTCCGTCCTGCGTTTCGATGACCTCGATGTTGAGGCCGAGTTCGGAGAGGATGAATGTTTGGGGCTGTTCGGAGAGGGCCTCGATGGTGACGAGGTAGCGAGCGATGGGGTTTTGTGCGACGGCGGCCTGGAGGAGGGCCGCGATACAGAGGACTGTCGGGATGAGGCGCATGGGGGAATGGTGTTTGGGGGGTCAGGGCGTGTAGTCGAGGCTTTCGGTGACCATTTCGACTTGTTCGGTCATGACATTGGAGCTGGTGCCATCGAAGCCGCTGAGCTTCCATTTGGTCGGCCAGCAATCGAAGAAGTTGTAGGAGCCTGCCGCCCGGCCGGTGTCCGCTTCGAAGAGGGCGAGGGACATGCTGCGTTTGTAGCCGCTTCGCTCGTGGCTGGCGTCCATGATCCAGTCTTGGAAGAGGGTATTGCCGGTGTAGCCGCGTTTGAGGGTGATGTTGCTGTATTTGGTGCGACCGGGGCGTTTGCGGAGGAGGGGGTCGGTGCCGTCCTAGTATTCGATGACCTCAATCTCGATGCTGAGGCCATCGACGGATTGGAACTGGCCCGCGTTCACGCCGTCGATCTCGACGCGGAAGTTGTATTCTCCCACTGCGGAAAGGGCGGTGGCGGTGCCGAGGAGGAGGACGACGAGGAAGGGATGGGTTGCTTTCATGGTTCAGGTTGGTGTTTGTGGTGGTTACTCTTGGAGGGCCATGGTGAGGCGGAAGAAGTGGATGGTGAAGTTGGAGGCGGGCGCGCCGAGGTCGATTTGGTAGCGGTTGGGGGAGACTTGGACCGGGGCGGCGGTGGCGAGAGGGTTGAAGGCGAGGGATTCGTCGGCGTCTTGCACGCCCCAGTCGAAGCTGTCGAAGTAGGGGTCTGGGAAGGGGAACTGGAGGGCGTAGTTGGTGCTGGGGAGGGAGACGATGGTCACCGTGGGGGGGGTGAGGTCGAGGAGGCCGCCGTCGGGGATGTCGTCGGAGCGCGGGTCGGTGCCGGCGAGCATGTATTGGAGGTAGGCGTAGCCGGTCACGGGGTGTGGGTCGTGGGGGCCGACCACGCCGAGGGCGCCGAAGAAGAAGAGTTCCCAATCGTCGTCGAGGAGGTTGCCGTTGGTGTCGGTGTTGGTGGGGACGGGGATGGAGAGGACGGTGAGGGCGAGGACCTCGATGGGGTCGTGGGCGGGGGGGCCGGCGACATCGGTGTAGCCGGTGACAGAGAGGATGGTGCCGAGGGGGAGGCCGAGGCCCTGGTCGAGGTTGAGGAAGCCGCCGTCCTCGTTGAGGAGGGCGACGTTGTTGAGGGTGGCGGAGTTGGTGTAGCCGTAGGACTGGCCGTTGATGGTGGGCAGGCCGACTTCGACGGACCAGACTGCGGTGGGTCGGTAGGCGGAGGGGAGTTGGGCGAGGATGGCGGCTATTTCGGCCTTGGCGCCGGTGACGGTGGCGTTGGTGGCGGCGGGGCGGTAGTCCCAGTGGGGGAGGCCGGGTGGGTCGGAGTCGACCTCGTAGGGGAGGTCTCCATCGCGGGCGAGGAGGCGGAGCACATCGAGGGGGAAGGGAAGGCCGGGCATGTAGCTTGGGGGGACGGGATCGACCGGGGCGCTGAGGGAATGGGCGATGTGCCAGGCGTAGAGGGCGTCGATGAGGGTGAGGAGATTGGGGGAAGCGGCGACCTCGGATTCGAGGAGGGCGAGGAGGTTTGCGAAGCTGAGGCCGTTGGCGAGGAGGGCGTTGGTCATGGCCGGGCTGAGGGGGAGGCGGGAGGTGTCGCGGTCGCCGAAGAGGGTGTATTCCTGCGGGGTGGCGGGGACGCCGAGGGTGATTTGCAGGGCGGGGTCGAGGGAGGTGAGGGCGTCGTAGAGGGCGGCTTCGCCGAGGACGGCGATGGCGGTGTCGCGGGGGGAGAGGTCGGTGATGGTGGTGACCGGGTAGTAGGCGGCGTAGGCGGCCTGGGCGGCGGTGATCCAGGCGGCGGCATCGGTGGGGAGGTCGGTGCCGGTGAGGGCGGGGGCGATGACGGGCGGGGGGATGTCGGGGACCTGGACGAGGCGATAGACTTCGCGGCCGTCGCGGGGGGCGGGGGAGACCGTGCCGAGGTCGAAGTAGGGGGGGGAGTTGACGACGGTCCATTCGCGGCCGGAGATGGGGGTGGAGATGTCGAGGGGGGCCCCGAGTTGGCCGGCGAGGACCGGGGGGCTGGTGAGTTGTTCGACGCTGGCGGTGGCGAGGAAGGCGCTGGCCATGCTGCGGACGTCGATGCGTTCGCCGGGGGAGGCCTTGCCGGTGGAGGTGTCGGTGGCTTCGGCGATGAGGAGGAAGCCCTCGCCGTTGTAAGGCGGGTTTCGGGTGGCGGCGGGGGTGAAATCGGTGTCGTCGTCGGGGTCGGTGCCGTCGAGGAGTTCCTCGAGATCGGAGCGGCCATCGCCGTCGGAGTCGGCACCCTTCTTGGCGTTCAGTCCCTTGAACTGCTCGACGAAGTCGGGGACGCCGTCGCGGTCGGAGTCGAAGGAGGCGAGGTCGGCGAGGCTGAAGGTGTAGCTGCGTTCGAGGATGGGACCGAGGGCACCGGTGAGTTTGTCCCGGGCGTAGAACTGCCAGGTGGAGCTGTAACCGATGGTGAAGGGGAGGGTGTAGGGGAACCAGGCGGCGGGGGTGTCGGCGTTGCGGTAGAAGACCTCGTTGATGGAGCTGTCGAAGGTGGCGGTGATCTCGACGGGGTTGAGGTAGGCCCCGGAGGCGGGGGTGACCTGGAGGCTGGGGGTGATGAGGGCGGAGTTGGAGCCGAGGGTGGTGACGGAAACCGTGTCGAGGTATTGATTGGTCATGACCCAGTTGGCACCGGCGGGAGTGCCGATGCCGACGGGGAGGGGGTTGGCGAGGCCGGTGGTGGAATCGACGAAGGTTTCCTGGGTGAGGGCGCTGGGGAGGGGGCCGGTGCCGTTGGTCCAGTCGGGTTGGTTGTCGAGTTGGAGGAGGGTGGCAGAGAGATCGACGAGGGGCTCGCCGGAGAACCAGAAGATGGTGGCGAAGTCGAGTTGCGGGGGAAGGAGAGAGGGGAGGCTGCCGCTGTTGCGGAGGGTCCAGGACGCGCCGGTCCAGGCGTAGAAGCGGAACCCGATGGCGGGACCCATGCCATCGCCCTCGAGGACGAAGATGCCTCGACCGGGGACGGGGAGGAGGCCATGAATGGAGAGGCCCGGGGAGGCGGTGAAAGTTTGGACGGGAATGAGGGCGTTGCCGGCGACGTTGATGCGAGCATGGAGGGCCTGGGTGCCGTCCGCCGCAGTGATGAGGATGCCGAGCGGGGCGGCCCCGACGGCTTTCACTGCGGAGACCGCGCCGACCGGGAAGGGGGCGTTGGCCACGGGAAAGGGATTGATGGCCAGCCATTTCGTGGGTGCGGTGTTCATGGTGATGAGGGTGAGGGCGGTGTCGCCGGGAACAAAGCCCACCACCATGAGGCTTCCGGAGTCGCCAAGGACGTTGCTGGCAAGGCGGGAGGCTGTCGGAATGGGGTCGCCGAACAGCCCGTCGATGGCCCCCCCGGTGTCGAAAACGGTCAGGAAGCGGGTGGTGCCGGCGGTGTCCCAAGCGCAGACGCTTTGCCGTCGGCCGGAGGCACTGAGGTAGAGCGGCTGCATTCCACGGAAGGCCTCGAAGGGGCCGAGGTCGTCGATATGGGTACCGCCGCCGACGTTGGGTTCGCGGTTGAGCTCGATGACCTCGCCTCCGGAGGCATAGGCGGAGTTGTAGATGACGTGATCGAGGGAGGCGGCGTTGAGGCGGACGAGGGCGGGGGCGTCGGGGCCGGGTTCCTGGGGATAGAACTGGGTGAGCGGTCCGCCGTCGGCGCGGACAAAGGTCATGCGGTTGGTGGATTTGGAGGAGAGGAGGAGTTGGTCGAAGCCGCCGAATTCAAAGCCACAGGTGGCACCGCTGACGTTGGGGAGGTAGCTGCGCTGGACGGGCAGGAAGGTGACGTTGTTGAAGAGGGCGGGGCTGACCTCCCCGATGCGGACCTGTCCGGTGGCGCTATCGACGAGGGCGAAGCGGCCGGGGGTGATTTCGAGAGGGAGATACCATTCGTCGCCGATACGGGTGGAGGGACCGGCCTGCAGGAGGGCGGCGGGCAGGAGCAGGAGCAGCGCGGCGATGCAGGCCGCGGGGCCGGGCCTTTGATGCTTTGCAAACATGTTATTGATCCACGGTGTTGGTGGGGATGACGCGTTCGATTTCGCCACGTTTGGTGAAGTGAACGAGGAGGTATTGGTAGGAGGCGCCCTTGGTGACGGGTTGGTGGTCGACCCAGAGGATGAGTCCGTCGCAGGTGCCGAGGTAGCGGGGGCGGGTCGTGACGCTGGCCCAGGGCTGGGTGGTGAAGGAGGCGGGATCGCGCTGGAAGATGCCGGAGACCGGAACCTCTGTCCCGAAGGAGTTGTTTTGGCTGAGGGGGTAGAGGAAGAAGGGATCGCGCACGTCGTAGAAGCTCGCTTCGGTGCGGTAGGCGATGCGGTCGATGAGCGGGGAGACCTGGGTGAGGTTGGGGACGGCGGCGGGGAAGAGGGTGCTGGGGACCTGGTGGCGATAGACCACGAAGGGCAGGATGGGTTCGAGCTGGGCGGGGTCGGGGAGGTCGGCGACGCCTTGTTTGCGGAACTTGAAGAAGAGATCCTCGGGCGGGGTGGTTTTGGTGATGAAGGCGGTCTGGGCACCGTCGGGGCTGGTGTAGGTTTTGAATTTGCCGACCATGATGGTGGCGGATCCCCCATACCCGACCTGGAGGGGCTGGGCATAGAAGGGGCCCTCGCCGGGGAGGTAGTCGTCGATGTCGAAGGAGAGGTCGTTGATGACGGGGAGGGGGCGGGCGGGCCAGGGGACGACCGGTTGGCCGGGGGCGGCGGGTTCCTGCCAGAGGCCGGAGACGACGTTGCTGAAGCCACCGGAGGGGCGGGTGGCGAAATCGCCCGATCCGACGGCCCGCACCGCGAAGTGGAGGAGCTTGTTGGCGGGGACGAGGAGGGTGAGATCGAACTTGGCGCCACTGCCGAAGCCGCCGGGGATGGAGGGGCTTTGGTAGGCGGTGAAGGAGAGTCCGACCGCCTCGTCACTGATGACGAGGCCGTCGGCGTTGCCGAGTTTGGGGGAGATCTTTGCCCCGACCAACCCGGGGTCGGGGCTGCCATCCGCAGCGCACCAGATTTCGAAGCGCTCCACGCCGACCGGATCGCCGAACCACTTGAGTTTGATTTGGGCCTGATCGCCGGAGGAGGCGAGGAGTTCGACGGGGGAGAGCATGGGCACGGGGAGCTTGCCGGTGATCATTTTTACGCAGCCGATGCGGGTCAGCGGCCCGGAGTTGCCGTGTTCGTCGAAGACCTGGCCGTAGTAGCAGACGATCGTGCCATTGACGGTGGGGGGAGCCTCGTCGGACCAGTTCACGTTGGCGGGGAGGGAATCGCCGGCCCCGCGGGCGATGAGTTGGTATTCACCTTCGGGGCCGACCTTCCGGTAGACGCGCCATTCCCTGGTGCCTGCGGGCAGGGTGAGGGTGCCGTTGGGGCCGACGATGGTGCCGTTGGGGCCGTCGACTTCGTGTTCGGGCGGGGTTTCGGGGACGCCGGAGGTGGGCGAATAACGGGCCAGGAGGCTGGTTTGGAAGGGATAGATGTTGATGTAGGCACTCGTCTCGACCGCATCGCCGGTCGAGCGTGCCGACCAGGGGCTGACTTGGTTGGTCTGGGTCCGGGAGCGGACCTGAATCTCTTGGCTGGGGACATCGGGGATGGGCACGTGGACCAGTTGGACGTTCGCGGTGGAGAAGAAGCGGGTGGTGGCGAAGAGGGTGGTGGGCGGGGCGAGGCCGTTGTCGAAGACGACGCGGACATCAAAGCTTTGGATGAGCGGATCGGTGCGGGTGACCTCGACGAGGAAGCCGACCGCGTCGTCGTCCAGGCCGACCTCCCGTTTGAAGACCCCGCGGGGGCGGGAGTTGCTGATGTTGACGATGGCGCGACAGCGTTGGAGGATACCGGTGGGTCGTCCGGGGCCGACGCGGTCGCGGAGGACGCCGAAGATGGGGGGGCTGTGGCCGCTGAGGTTTTTTGGCGAGCAGGCCGTGTTGTCCTCGGCGCGGACCGTGTACCAGACCGTCTTGTTGAACCAGGACTGGTCGGTGGGGGTGATCTTGGGGGCACCCGGAGAAGTGTCGTTCCAGTCCACGAATTTCTCACCGGGGACGTGGACGACCGAGCCGACGAGATTGGTGGCAGGATTGCCGCCGTCGGTGATCCACTGTTGGGCGTAAGTCCAACGATAGATGTAGTAGCGGCTGGCGGCGTCCTTGGCGGGGGTTTCGGGGAGTTGTTCGATGCGGACGCGGAAGTGTTGGGTTCCCTTGAGGCCGGCGAGTTCGGCGTCGGTGTTGGGGTTGGTGAAGATGTTGCGGATCGACTCGATGCTGGGGACGGGCGGGGGGAGGCGGTCGCAGTAGGAGAGGCGGGTGCCGAGTGATGCGGTGCCGGGGTGTCCGGCAATGTCGAGGGCGGCGGCATAGTAGTAGAAGGTCTGGCCGTCCACGAAACGGTTGTCGGGCGGTTCGTTGTCGTCGTGGGTGAAAAAGGTTTCGTGGTCGGCGGGATCGGAGGCCTGCGCCTCGGTGAGGAGGGAGGTGGGGAGGACGGGGAGGGCGTTGACGCGCTTGGCGTCGGGGTCGGGGCCGCTGCTGAGCGCCACGAGATCTTCGAGATCGGCGATGTCGGGGGCGGCCAGGTCCCAGCCGAGGTTGGTGGCGACGGATTCCTTCACGCGGTAGAGGTTGTAGCCGAAGGTCTGGGGGATGAGGCGGCGGAGGTCGTCGGGAACGCCCCAGCGGAAGCGGCAGGCGAGGTGGTCCTTGGGGCTGGCGACGAGTTGGGTGGAGGGTTCGGGGATGGGGTGTTGGACGCCATAGGGGCGGCCGGGGGCGGTGAGGACGACGGGGGCGGCGGCGTCGAGGGTGACCCGGCCGAGGACGCGGAGATCGTTGTCGCCGGCGTCGATTTCGCGGACCTCGTAGGTGTGCAGGGAGTTGTTGGCGACCTTGATGGCGAAGCCGTGGCCGAGGCACATCATCACCCCGGGGTGGGCGCGGCCGAGGAACATGAGGCGGTCGAGGACCTTGCCGTCGGCTTCCGCGATTTGCAGCATGGTATTGAGCTGGGAGGCGATGAGGTTGTCGGGGACTGTGGGTGGGTTGGGGAGGACCTCGTCGGGTTGGTTGGTGGCGTCGGCGTAGAGGGCGTTGATTTGTCCCGGGACGACGTTCGGGGTGTGGTCGAACTTGGCGCCGAGGATGAGGAGAGCCTTGGTGGCGGCGGGGGAGGTCTGCACGGTTTGGATGCCGAGCCGGGCGTAGGGATTGGGGGAGGCGATGTCGCCGTCCTTGCGGTAAACGGCGAAGCGGCGGCCGAGGGTTGTGGAGGCGTCACCGGGTTGCCAGAGGAGGTAGGCCCAGGTTTCCCCGCCGATGGTGAAGGTCTTGCCGACCGAATAGACCATGTAGTCGGCGTTCTGGGCCGGGGCGGGCAGGGTCAGGCCGAGAGCCAGGGCGAGGGCGGCGCCGAGGAACCTGCGGGAGATGAGGGTGCGGTGGGGCATGATACGAGAGGGTTAGTAGTCAACGGCCCAGGATCCGTCGTTGTACTTGAGCTTGATGGTGGCGCCGAAGCAGAGGCAGAAGGGGCAGGGGCCGATGCAGACATCCACGCTGCCGGCCCCGCTGAGCTTCGGTTTGCCGGCCTGGATGATCCCGACGAGCTTGATGAGGGCCTTGAAGGAAACGATGCAGAGGGCCTCTCCGGAGACGCCGGCGAGCATCTTGGTGACGAAGGTGGGGCCCTCCACGAAGAAGCCCACTCCGAAGCCGATGCCTGCGGAGACGCGGAAGAGGCAGGAGGCGGGGATGCCGAGGACGATTTCCGAGATGGGTAGCCAGACCTCCGCATAGACATAGACGCCGGTGAAGGTGGTGCCGGGTTCGATGAGTTCGGCCACGTCGGGATCGACGAAGTAGAGTGGGTCGAGGGTACACGTACGCCCGAAGAAGATGCCGAGGGTGACCTCGTAGCTGTTCATGATGCCGCAGGCCTTCGCGCCGAGGTAGGCCTCGTCGAAGCCGATGGCCATGGTGACCTTGAAGCAGGTGATCTTCACGGTGGTGAAATCGATCTCCCCGCCGGTGATCTCGAAGGATCCGCCCACGCCGTTGGGCAGCATGCCCGCACCCTTGTCTTTGAGGGACATCTTCACCTCGAGGGAGGCGCGGAGGCCGTCGGAAATCCAGTCGAGATCGACGTCGATGGCGCCGATGCGGACCTCCACGGCCTTCTCGCCGGCCTTGAGGCAGGCATTTTCCACGAAGTTGTCCTCGGAATTGTAGGCGAGCACCTCGAGATAGACGTGGAGCTGCATTTCGTCCGGCATGTTGAAGGTGAAGACGCCGTCCATGCGGAGTTTGCGGAGGGAATCGCCGTTGAACTCGGCGTAGCCGGAGATTTCCCCGGAGCCCATGAAGTTGCTGACCTCGCCGAGGACATCGGTGACGCCCGAGGTGAGTTCGCCCACCGACGCGGAGATGACCTCCTTCACGATGTTGGTGAGCTGGTCGAGGGTGGACTGGATGGTGCTTTCGAAGAGGAGCTGGATGTCGTTGATCTCCTGTCGGACGAGGAACTGGATTTGTTCGACGATGTCGCTCTGCACGATGAGGTCCTTCAGTTCGGACTTCACGGCAGCGACGAAGGCCGGCTCGGAGAGGTCGTCGAAGACGCTGAGGAAGTCGTCGAGGTCATCGCCGGCGTTGATGCCGTGGCTGTTTGCGAGGTCGGTGACCTGGTCCTGGGCGCAGGCGAAGATTCCGGCGAGGATGGAGTCCAATTCCCCGCTGCCGACGGCGAGGGCGATGACATCGTTGAACTTGGCGACGATGCCTTGCACGTTCTGGATCTGGTCGTGGATGGTGACGAGGAACTCGCGGACCTGATTGAGGGTTTCGATGATCTGGAGGAGGGCGGGCTTGATCTCCTCGAGGAGGATGTTGAGTTCGGCGTTGAGCTCGGAGGAGGCGGCGTCGATGAGGGGGGCGAGGATGGCGGCCACCTCGGGCGGGGTGAGTTCCCGGAGGAGGAGGCGGACGAGGTTGGAGATGATTTCGAACTCCCCGCTGTTCTGCATGAGGAGGCCGGGTTCGGCGCCGCCGGGGATGCTGCCGAGGGTTTTGTGGAAGACGGGGTCGCCGTTCTGGATATCGACCGCGTTGGCGATGGTGTCGATGCCGATGATCATCGACTCCACGGCCGCCTGGAGGTTGTCCACGAAGCTGGCAGTGCCCTCCCCGGCGTCCTTGATCTTGAGGAGTTGCTGGTGGAGATCGGAGGCGAAGCCGGCCTTGTAGATCTGGGCCTCGAGGATGGGGATGAAGTTGCTGGTTTGCCAGTCGCCATAGGTGTCGCCGGCGCTGCGGGCGAGGTCGTAGGAGGCCTTGAGGTCGCCGTAAACAGGGCCGATGACCGTGTCCGCTGCGGCATCGATGACCGGGTCGAAGGCCTCGGCGAGGGTGTCGGAGAGCATCTTGTCGAACTCCTCGAAGGCGTGGTCCATGGCCCCCTTGACGGGTCCGCCGAGTTCCTGTGCGACGAGGGCGGCGGCGCCGTCGATCTGGTCGTTGAGGAGGTTGGTGAGGTCGAGTTGGGGGAGGCCGTCGTACTTCGCGCCGAACTCGAGGGAGGTGAATTTCGCGTCGAGGTAGGTGACCTCGTGCTGGATGTTGATGACGAAGATGTCGTCCTGGATAACCTGATCGGCGGAGCGGAAGGTGCGGGTCACCGAGTCGTACTTCATCGGGTAGTCGAGGGCGATGCTCCCGAACATGTCCTGTTCGGCGTGGATGAGGTAGGTGGGGTTGTCGCCCTTCTGGTAGTCGGCGAGGGGGACCCCGATGGGCCAGCACTTGTGGTTGGGATCGAAATCGCCGTTGGCGAAGAAGGTTTTCCCGCCCTCGTCCCAGCCGGAGGCCATGTAGAAGGCGGCGGCGGGGGTGTCGTTGGCGGAGGTGATGGCCTGGACGAGGAAGTCGCGGAAGTAGGGGACGTTGACCGTGCCGGCCCAGGTCACGAAGCCGGTGATGGAGGAGGTCGGTTCGCCGGACTCGTAGGGATTGCTGAAGCGGAGGTCGCTGGTGTTGACGAATTCGTAGTCTTTGTTGGGGCCGTCGATGGTGATGCCGGCGGGGAGACCGAGTTCGGAGGTGATGCCCTCCACCGCGTCGCCGGGGGTGAGGAGGTTGCCGTCGGGGCGGAAGCCGAAGATGCCGTAGAGGTCGCCGGGGACGTGGGCCACGGTGGTTTGCACCCCCATTTCGAGGAAGCCGTCGAACATCTGGGGGCAGGCCCCGGTTTCCACTTTCGCGAAGCGCATGGAAAGCGGGAGGAAGTCGCTGTTCCAGTGGTTCATGGATTTGGCACCGAGGTCGGTGGGGTCCAGCTCGGCGTCCTCCAGTTCCCCGATGCAGCTGAGGGTGAGGCCGAGGAATTTCTGGGAGAAGGTGGAGTAGCCGTCCACGTTGATGGTGCCGTTGATCCAGCTGGGCGGTTCCATTTCGCTGGAGAGGAAGCGCATCTGGATGCTGCTGAAGGAGAACTCGTAGCCGTAGATCTGGAGGCTGGGTCCCCAGGTGCCGTCCTTGGCGACGTGGCGGCCGGAGACGCCGTCGAGGGAGATGTAGTATTTGGAGGCGTTGTTGGTTTCGAGGAGATCGTAGGTGAAGTCGGTGGGGTTGCCGCCGAAGCGGGTGGCTCCGCCGAAGCCGGGGGTATCGACCACGAAATTCAGGCCGCGGTAGGCGCCGTCGCCGGCCACGTAGGCCGCCTCGGTGGGCAGGTGCAGGTCGGCGGCCAGGGTGGGGTCCTCGTTGAAGGCGGAGAGGAGGAGGGCGCCGGGGGCGTTGTCGCCGGCGGTGGCGGCATAGACGTTGTTGGAGAGCAATACATTGTCAGCGGCGTAGAGCTGGTAGCCGGGCATGTAGTAGGCCGTGTCGTTGAAGGCGTTGGTGCGGTGGGCGTAGCCGGTGACCCCGCCCATGCCGTCCCCGCGGGCTCCCCATTCGAGCTGGGTGGGGGCGTTGGTGACCCCGTGGCGCCAGAGCCCGCCGGAGGGGGTGAGGTGGAGGACGTTGGCGTCGGGAATCTCGGTGACGAGGACCGTGCCATTCCCGCCGCAGGGATCGTCGGCGCAGTTGATGCTGAAGGGCACGTCGATTTTCGGCACGCCGAGGAGGAGGGAGACGGTGGTGTCCGGGACGCCGTTGATGAAGGTGAACTCGGAGGTGGAGTTCCAGAGGATGCTCGTTTCCAGCGGATAGTGGGTGCGGAAGTCAAAGGGATCGAAGCGGTTGATGGCATCGATGCGGCAGGAGCCGTCGGTGGCGGCCCGGCAGGTGGTGGTGCCGGCCCCGGCGGTGCGTTCGAAGGCGCGCCAGTAGAGGTCGTTGGAGTAGCGCTCCATCATGGACGGGGCGTCCCAGAAGGCCGGGAGGCTTTCGAGGTAGGCTAGGGCTGTTTGGTGGATGTATTCTCCGGTGGTGGTGTCGAAGACGAGTTCGCCGCCGGGTTGGAGGCTGAAGTTGGCGCAGTCGAGGGCCAGGGGGTGGGACTCGTCGAAGATCCGGGCGTTGGTGCCGAGGGTGACGGAGACATTGCCGGCGAGGGCGAGGGAGGAGGTGAGGGAGGTGAGGCCCGCGTGGACGTAGTCGGGTTCGCCGTGTTTGTCGTCCACGGTGATGTCCGGGAGGTAGCCGAGTCCCTGCGGGAAACAGATGGTGAGTCCGTTGGCCACCGCGCCGGTGGGGGTGAGTTGGACGCCCCCGGTGTATTTGAGTCGGGTGCCGTTGATGTCCCGGGTGATGATGCCGGCCGGCAGGCCGGGGGGATGGGCGGTCTGAGAGGCGGAAACGGCGGCGAGGACCGCGTCGCCGTCGGGTTCGAGCTGTACGTCGAGGACGGTGCCGTCGCCGAAGACGTAGGGGGCGGCGTCGGGGAGGGTGCCGGCCTCGTTGCCGAGGGCCAGCTGGGTGCTGACGTAGCCGAGCCCGCCACCGAGGGGGCCGGGGCTGTTGGTGATCTCGTCGAAGGTGGTGGCGACCGAGCCGAAGAAGAGGTTGCCGTTGAAGTGGAGGAGCTGCTGCGGGGCGTGATCGAGGACCATGTCGACATGGACCGTGAAGAGCGGATCCTCCTCGTGCGAGAGGGTGCAGCGGAGGGTGTAGGTCTGGGTGGAGTCGAGTTGGGTGAGTGGCTTGATCTCGAAGTTGCTCAGGGTGGAGGAGGCGTAGATCGGGAGGGGCCGGCCGGAGGAGTCCTCGTAACTGGGCGGGTTGACCGGCAGGGTGAAGATGCCGTCGTCCGGCAGGGGGATGGAGTTGAGGCTGCCATCGAGGAGGTCGAAGTCAAAGGTGGTGGGGGTGGGATCTACGGTGATGGGCTTGTCGAACTCATCGTAGCGTCCGACTGTGAAGTCGACCGAGGCGAGGAAGCGGTCGTTGTTGGGATCGGTGTCGACCATGTAGGTCTGGTCCCAAACGAGGTTGTTGAGAAAGCCGCGGTAGTTGTACTCGAGGTCGTCGGTAGTGAGATTCGTGAAGTGGAGGACCTGGGTGTAGGGGCTGGTTTTCGCTGGCGGCACGTCGCTCCAAATCGTACTGATCTCGTGTTCCAGAGTTCCGACCACGCGGTAGCTGACTGCGGGATCGAGGGTGTTGAGGGGATCGGGGACCAGGTCGAAGTTGAGAACGCGGACTAGCTGGCCTCCCGGCACGACGAGGAGGATCGGATCGGTGGTGGCTTCGAAGACTCCGCCGGGGGCGAGTTCGAGAATGTTGCCCCCGGCGTCCTCGAGGTGGTAGCGGACCCGATAGCGGCGGCTGAAGCCGCCATCGAAGATGGACTTGCTGATGGTGACCACCGCTTCGGCGAGGAGGGCGTTCCGATTGGTGAGCGGATCGGCGTCCAATGCCTCCACATCGACGATGTATGGATCGGGGATAGTGATGCTCAAACTCTCCGTGACGACGGCACGGGCGTGGCCGAGGCAGGCGAGGCTGAAGAGAAGAGCGGCTGCGAAAATTTGCGAGATCCGGCAGTCCCCCCGGGGACGTGGAAAGTGAATGCTCATCGGTGCGGAAAAGATTCAGCGTCCATCCTAATCCCCCGCAGGGTGCTGCTGTCGAGTCATTTCCTCTGAGCGGTTGAAAAGGCTCAAAAGGGGTTCTTTCGGATTTCCGAAGCTGAAGGGGGCTCCCGACGAGGCCTTCGGGAGACATGAATGAACAAGGAGTTGACGCTGCTAGCGGAAATCGCGTTGATAAGATTCAGCGGCCCGAACTGTATGAAGCGGCCTGTAACCTTCCTACTGTGATGATCAGCCTATCGAAATGTTCCCTGTCTGTTGCCCTGCTTTTGGCGGGGTTTTCCTCCCTTTCACCCGCAGAGGAGCCGGGCGAGAAGATTTACCAGCGTGGGTTTCTCGCCATCGAGGAATCGCAGAAGTCGATCGAGCTGCCGGAGGGCTACAGCCTGGAGTTGGTGGTGACCGAGCCGCAGGTGGAGGAGCCGGTGATGGTGGCCTGGGACGGAAACGGGGTGATGTATGTGGTGCAGATGCGGACCTACATGCAGACCGCCGATGCCGGGGGCGAGCAGGAGCCGAAGAGCCGCATCACGCGCCACGAGGACACCACCGGCGATGGCATCTATGATAAGTTTAGTATTTATGCCGACGACCTGCTCCTCCCACGCTTCGTGCTGCCGTTGGATGACCGGGTCATGGTTGGAGTGACGAACACGCTGGATCTTTGGACCTTCCGTGACACGACGGGCGACGGGGTGGCGGATGAGAAGATCAAGGTTTACGAAGGTGGGAACCGCGGAGGCAACATGGAGCACCAGCCGAGCGGCCTGATGTGGAGTCTGGACAACTGGCTTTACCTGACCTACGAGGCGAAGCGCTATCGCTTCACGAACGGGAAACTGGAGGTGCAGGGTTTGCCGCGGGGCAGCGGGCAGTGGGGGCTGAGTCAGGATGATTGGGGGCGGATGTATTTTTCCCGCGCGGGAGGAGAGGTGCCGGCGGTGGACTACCAACAGCCGTTGGCCTATGGGACGATGGATTTGCCGGGGCAGGAGGAAGCGGGTTTTCGGACCGTCTATCCCATCGCGGAAATCCCCGACGTGCAGGGTGGGCCGCGGCGGGTCGGGCCGAATGGCGGGTTGAATAATTTCACGGGCTGTGCCGGGCAATCGATCTTCCGCGGCGACCGTCTTCCGGCCGAACTGCGGGGCGACTTGTTCATTCCGGAGCCGGTGGGGCGTTTGATCCGCAGGGTACAGGTGGATCGGCAGGACGCGAAGTCAGTGCTGCGCAACCGCACACCAGGCACCGAATTTTTACGGACACGTGATGCGAACTTCCGGCCGGTCTGGTCGGCGACGACGCCGGGCGGACAGATGATGATCGTGGACATGCACCGCGGCATCATCCAGCAGGGCAACTGGACCCGGCCGGGGAGCTATTTGCGCGGCGTCATTGACAAGTGGGGCCTCGACAAGAACATCGGCAAGGGCCGGATCTATCGACTGGTGCACAAGGATTTCAAGGCCGGGCCGCAGCCGCGCATGCTGGAGGACTCGACGGAGGCCCTGGTGGCGCATCTGTCGCATCCGAATGGTTGGTGGCGCGACACGGCGCAGAAGTTGATCATCCTGCGCAAGGATCGCGAGTCGGTGGTGCCGTTGTTGGAGAAGACGGTGCTCGAAGAAAAGTCGGAGTATGGACGTTTGCATGCGCTGTGGACCCTTGAGGGGATCGGCAAGGTGGATCCGGCGGTGCTGGCGGTGGCCTTGAAGGACGAGGCGTCGATCGTGCGGACCTCGGCGGTGCGGGTGGCGGAGCCGTTCATGGCGGCGGAGGATGCCACCGTGCTCGCCGCGCTGACCGCGCCCCTTCCGAGGGATGCGGAGATGGCGGTGCAGATGCTGAACTCGCTGAACGCGAGCGGGTCTTCCCATCCGGGTTTGCTGGATGTGGGGGCGCAGATCGTGGACGGGTATCGGGACTCCGAGGCGGTGCAGGCGGTGCTGCGATCGAAAGGAGCGGCCGCCAACGAGGCGATGGCCGCCGCGGCGCGGCAGAAGCAGGGGAAGCGCTTTGCGGAGTCGATGGAGCGCGGCAAGGCGATCTACCAGCAGCTCTGCTTTGCGTGTCACGGCGCGGATGGCCAGGGCGCGCCGATGGTGGGGCGCGAGGGGGAGAAATTGGCACCCTCCTTCACCGGTTCGCCGCGTATCGTGGGGAGTGGGGACAGCGCGGTGCGGGTCATTTTGAACGGCCTGACCGGGCCGGTGGACGGCAAGACCTACGAGGGCTTGATGGTGACCATGGCGAACAATGATGATCAGTGGATCGCCGACGTGCTCACTTACGTGCGCAACAGCTTTGAGAACACCGCGCCGACCATCACCAAGCACCAGGTGGCGGCGCTGCGCAAGGCGCACAGTGATCGCACCGAGCCGTGGACGCAGGAAGAGTTGGAGAAACTCGAACCGCCTCTTCTGCGCTACAATGACGATTGGAAGCTCAGCGCCAGTGACAACGCGGGGACCCTGAAGCTGGCCTTCGATGGCGACGCAAGCAGCCGCTACGCGACCAACAAGGGCATGGAGAACGGCATGTGGGTGCAGATCGAATTTCCCGGGAAGGTCCGGCTCAATGCGGTGACTCTGGATACCCGTGGCTCGGCCAGCGACTACCCGCGCGGTTACCGGGTGGAGGTTTCCGACGACGGGAAAAAGTGGAGTAAGCCGGTGGCGGAGGGCAACGGCAAGGGCGCGTTGCAGGAGATCAAGTTCGCGCCGGTGGAAGGCAAGTTTCTTCGCATCACGCAAACCGGGAACGGTGGGCGCTTCTATTGGTCGATCCATGAGCTCACGGTGCTGGGGAAGAGGAGTTAGGAGGGAGTGCCGAACACGTTGTCTGGGAAATAGCAGGTCTTGAGATTCGTCGGGAAGATCGATCTTGCCCAAGAAGGGGCGGGGGGAATACGTTGGGATTTGGATGAAGGCGTTTCTCGTACTGTTGTTGTGCTCGGGGTGGTGTTTCGGGCAGGAGATCTCGGGGGGAGTGCCCTTGGCGGAGTTGCCGGTGCTGCGCTTGATGCGCGACCTGGCGAAGGATCCTGATCTGCAGGTGCGGGAGATGGCGGAGCGTCTTCTGAAGATGGGTGCCGAGAAAGCGGCGGCGGAGGGGGGGGGGCGGAATGGGTAGGGTGGAGGACCAAACAAGTGGATGATCACCATTGCCCATCCTGATGAAACGGAGGTCTTCTTTTCTTGCCATCCCGGTCTAAACGGCCAAGAGTGTCCAACTCCCCCGCTCAACTAACAAACTATACACTCAATATTAAAAGTCTCGGTGGGACCATGTTCTTTTTCGGCGTCGGATCGGCGATTCTCCATTTGCTGAACGTGGAGTTTATTTTTCTGCTGTGGATCGACCTGTGGGGGCCGACGATGGCGTGGATCATCCGGGGCGTCCTGGCGGTGGTGGGCGGGGTGCTTTGGTTGGTGGGGCATCAGGCGGAGGCGGCGGGGGAATAGGGGGGATTTGACTGGACGGGGGAGCTGTGGCTTCGTGATGCTCCGCGTTCACCCGAAGCATACCATGAAACGAATCGCCTTTGCCTCCCTCCTCACGCTGAGCCCCCTCTTTCCGGTCCTCGGGGCGGAGGAAGGGATAACGGGCCTCGAAGCCGCCAAGAAGAAGACGGTGGTGTCGAAAGAAGCGCCTCCGGCACCAGGGCAGAAGGGGGGGAAGCAGGTTGCGGAGCAGGAGAAGGGTGGCCAAGGTAGAAACGAGGGCAAGGAGGGTGCGCCAGTCGGCCACGAGGCCGGTGCTGGGCATGAGGATCTCCAGAAGGGTTTGGAGAAGGCCCGGCGGCAGCACCAGGAGTCCGTGGCGGAGGTCAATGCCAGCCATGAAGTGCAGGAGAAGATCGCCAAGGAGCTGGAAGAGCAGCGGCAGAACCTGAAGGCCATGGAAGCCGAACTGGCCGGGGCCAAGAAGAAGACCGGGGCGCTGGAACAGAAGCTCGCCGAAGCGAAGCAGGCGCACAACGACGCACACGCGAAGGAAGAGGCCGCCAAGAAGTCCATCGCCGAACACGAGGAGGAACTGCAGCGCCGCAAGCAGATTGGGGAGCTCGAGAAGCAGGCCCAGGAACTACACAAGAAGGCCGAGGCACTCCGCAAAAAGGCCGAGGAGTTGAGGAAGTAGGGAGCCGCCTCCATTGATCAATCAAGGCCGGGCGCTGCCGGGGGATCCTGCGACGCTCTTTTTTGCGAAATCCCTCGACCGCCGGGAAAGAAGCCACGAATTTGTGCCGCCCCCGGGGCACACCATGAAGTTCCTGACCCCCTTTTCCTCGCCGCACTCCTCCCGGCCTTTGCCGCCGGGGAGGATCTCTGGACCACCGATCTCGACGCGGCCCGCAAGACGGCTGCGGAGGGAAAGAAGGATCTCCTCCTCAGCTTCACGGGTTCGGACTGGAGCCAGGGATGCATCATGTTCAAGAAGCGCATCTTTTCCGAAGCGGCTTTTAGGGAGGGTGTGAAGGACCGGTTCGTCCTCGTCGAACTCGACTACCCGAAGAATCGGACGAAGCTCGGTGAAGCGTTGGTCAAACAAAATGAGCGCCTCTTGGATCAATATTTTGTCGCGGAGTTTCCGACCATCATCCTTGCCGACGAGTTGGGCCGTCCCTATGCGCAAACTTCCCTGAGCACCTACGAGCCGCAAGGTCCCGCGGACTACGTGAAGCATCTCACCGAACTGCGCGAACGCCGCGCGATTCGTGACGAGGCGCTTGCTTCCGCCGAGAAGTTGGCAGGCCTCGACCGGGCCAAGGCCCTGCAGGCCGCCATTGCGGCCCTACCCGACGCCACCGTCGATGCGTTTTACGGGGAGGTCGTCGAAAAGATCCATGCTGCGGATCCGGACGACGCGACCGGCTTTCGCGAAGCGCGGGATTACCGCAAGGCGGTGGCCGGCTACGAAGTGACCATCGAGCGGCTCTTCGACGAGGGGAAATTTGCGGAAGCGATCAAGGCTGCGGATGATTTTGTCGCGAAGAACGATCCGAGTGGTTTCGAGCGGAAGCACATTCTGATGGCGAAGCTGATGGCCACCGTGGAAATCGGCACCGAGGCGGCCTCCCTCGCCCTGCTTGAGGAGATCAAGACGATCGCCCCGCACTCCGAGATCGGCATCGAGGCGGCTCGCCTGAAGGGGCGCATCACGGCGTTCTTTGCGGAGGAGAAAAAGGCTCCGGAGCCGCCGGCGGTCCCGGATTCCGAGGCGGCCCCCGCTCCGGAAGTGCAATCTCCGGGTTCGGAGGATCTGGAGAAGCCGACCGACTAGCGCACCGCTTGTGGTCGGCCCCGGTGCCGAACACCAGATATTGCGCGAATGCACATTTTGTTCCTCTGAACACCTTTTCTCGTTGACGCTTCCACGGCTCTCCGCCATCCTCCGCGGCACAACCTAAGAATTGTCATGAGTATTACAGCTGCTATTCCTAAAGATATGGCCGACAAAAAAGCCGCCGCCCCCGAAGAGACCACCAAAGCCGCCGACAAAGCCGCCGACAAAGCCGCCGACAAAGCCGCCGACAAAGCCGCCGACAAAGCGCCCAAGGGGCCGACGGCTGCCGAAGAAAAAGCAACTCAGAAAATTTCTGAGGCCCGCCGCAAGAATCTCGATCTGGCCATTGCCAGCATCCAAAAGGAATTTGGTGAAACCGCCATCATGCGCATGGGCGACGACCACCGGGTCGATGTCGATGTCATCCCCACCGGCAACCTCCTCATCGACCGCGCTCTGGGAGTCGGCGGCTTCCCTCGCGGCCGGATCGTTGAGATCTACGGTCCGGAATCATCCGGGAAGACGACCCTCACCCTCACCGCCATCGCCCAAGCCCAGAAGCGGGGCGGACTGGCCGCCTTCATCGATGTCGAGCACGCCCTCGACCCCACCTATGCACAGCGCCTCGGCGTGAACACCGACGACCTCCTTGTCTCGCAGCCCTCCTCCGGCGAAGAGGCCCTGCAGATCGTCGAAGCCCTCGTGCGCTCCAACGCCATCGACGTCATCGTTCTCGACTCCGTGGCCGCCCTCGTCACCCGCCAGGAACTGGAAGGGGAGATCGGGGATTCCACGGTCGGAGCCCAGGCCCGTCTGATGAGCGCCGCGATGCGGAAACTGACCGCCCTGATCTCCAAGGCCCGCACGGTCTGCATCTTCACCAACCAGATTCGCGAAAAGATCGGGGTCATGTTTGGCAACCCCGAGACGACTCCCGGGGGCCGCGCCCTGAAGTTCTTCTCCTCGGTTCGCATCGACATCCGCCGCATCGGCCAGATCAAGGCCACCGACGGCGTGGTCACGGGCAACCGCACCCGCGTCAAAATCGTGAAGAATAAGGTCGCTCCTCCCTTTACCGAGGCCGAGTTCGACATCATGTATAACGAGGGCATTTCCTCGGTCGGCTCCCTTCTGGACCTCGCTCTGGAATACGACATCGTCCAGAAGCGCGGCAGTTGGTTCAGCTACGACGGTGATCAACTCGCCCAAGGCCGCGACGGCACCAAGGAAGCCCTCAAGGCCGACGAAAAACTCTATGCCGAACTCGAAGTGAAGGTGAAGGAGATGCTCCTGACCCGAAAGGGCAAGTAAGGGCCCCCGGAGCAAGCCGACTGGTCAGAACCTTCGTTAGTATCTTCTACAGAGTCTTCTTCTTAGTCCCTTCAGCAGGACGTCTCATCACAACCCCGGGACCTCGGTCCCGGGGTTTGTGGCTTCTGGGTATGTGGTGACCGGGGGCCATTCCCTACGCTGGGAAGGCGTTCGGCTTGGCAGATCAATGATTCTTCGCGATTCGAGCGGCGGAAGCAACTGGCCTAGGAGGACGGCGAGATTGACCGGACCCTTCGCTTTGCGCTTTCCAGCGGCCGAGAAACCGCCCAGCCTCCCACCCAGTTGGAACTGATCCTGCAGAATCTCGTTTCGCCGATTGTCCTGTGTTTCGCGCTGGGCTTGATGGCCCGGTGGGTGAAGAGCGACTTTGAGCTGCCCGACGCGGTGTATCAGGGCATTTCCATCTACCTGCTCCTGGCGATCGGACTGAAGGGCGGGGCGGCGGTTTCCAAGACCCCGGTCCTTGAATTGTTTGGGCCAGCCGTCGTGACCCTGGTGTTGGGCGTCCTCACTCCGTTCTCGGCTTTTTACATGGCCCGAAAATTCGGGCGACTGGATCGCACCAACGCGGCGGCGGTGGCCGCACACTACGGATCCGTTTCGGCGGTGACCTTTCTGGCGGCAGTGGAAGCGGCCCGACTGGCGGGTTTCGAGCCCGAGGGTTATCTGGCCGCCTTAGTGGCCTTGTTGGAGGTGCCGGGAATCATCGTGGGACTGGTCATGGCCCGGGAGCAGGGTTCCGGCGGCATGGGCCGCGCCATCCACGATGTCTTCACGGGCAAGAGCATCCTGCTTCTTGTTGGAGGCCTCTTCATCGGCACGGTTTGCGGTGCGGAGAAAATCGAGTCGGTCGCCCCGTTTTTCATCGATCCTTTTAAGGGGGTCCTCTGCATTTTCCTCCTCGAACTGGGGACGGTGGCGGCGGGACGCATGCGGGACATGGCGCAGTCCGGCTGGCGCCTCGTGGTCCTCGGCTGCCTGCTTCCGGCCGTGCATGGATCGGTGGGGACCATCGCGGGCTTGATGGCCGGCATGTCGCCGGGTGGAGCGGCTGTGCTCGGAGCGATGGTCGGCAGTGCTTCCTACATCGCTGCTCCGGCCGCGGTGCGGATCGCCTTGCCCAAGGCCAGTCCCGGCATTTACCTGACCCTCGCCCTCGGGGTGACCTTTCCCTTCAATCTTGTGGTCGGCATTCCGCTCTTCATGAAGGTGGCGAAATGGCTCGGCCCCCACCTGTCATGAACCTCACACTCAAGAAAGTCACCATCATCGCGGAGCGCCTCCTGAAGGATTCGATCATCAAGATCGTGAGCGAGGCAGGAGCCTCCGGACACACCCTCATCGCGGTGGAAGGCGAGGGCTCGCGCGGGATCAATGCCTCCGACTGGGAGGGGCGCAACGTGCAGATCGACACGATCGTCTCGGCCGCCGTGGCCGAGGCCATTCTGGAACGGCTCGCCGCCAAGTACTTGGAGAACTACGCGGTCATCGCCTACGTGTCGGAGGTCACCGTCCTGCGGCGCGGCAAGTTTGCCAACGTGCCGGAACCCTGAATAGTTATACCGTCATGACCAACACGACACCCACCATTGGCATCATCATGGGCAGTCAGTCGGACTGGCCCACCCTGATCCACGCCGCCCGGACCCTGTCCGATTTCGGAGTGGCGTGGGAATCCCGGGTGGTCAGTGCCCACCGCACTCCCCGACTGCTCTACGACTACGCTGAATCCGCCGCGGGTCGTGGACTGAAGTGCATCATTGCCGGGGCGGGCGGGGCGGCCCATCTGCCGGGCATGGCGGCGGCCCTCACGCCGTTGCCGGTGCTTGCCGTGCCTGTGAAGTCGCGCACTTTGCAGGGGGTCGATTCGCTGCTCTCCATCGTGCAGATGCCGGCCGGCATTCCTGTGGCCACCTTTGCGATCGGCGAAGCGGGAGCGATCAACGCCGGACTCTTTGCGGTGGCCCTCCTTGCGGCTACCGGGGACCGGGAATTGGCGGAACGACTTGCCGCCTTTCGCGAAAACCAGCGCGGAAAGATCGAAGCGACCGTGCTTCCCGACCTTGAGGATCCCGCCCCATGAATCCCGGAGCAAACAATTGGATCGGGGTGCTTGGTGGAGGTCAGCTGGGGCGCATGCTGGCTCTGGAAGCCCGCCGCATGAGTTTCCGAGTCCTGAAGTGGACCGGCGGCGACACCTCGGGCGCCTCGGATCTCGGCGACCTCGTCATGTACGACGCCTTCGATTCGGCGGAGGCTCTGGCGAGGTTTGTGGGCGGGGTGGAGGTGGCCACGGTGGAGTTCGAGAATGTTCCGCGGGAATTGCTGGAGGAAATCGAGAAGCATCTTCCCTTGTTGCCGGGTTCCGCGGCCGTGGCGACTTGTCAGCATCGTGAGCGGGAGAAGACCTTTCTTCGCGCGAACGGGATCCCCTGTGCGCGGTTTCGTCTCATCGACAGTGCGGCTTCGCTGATCACCTCCCTCGCCGACCTTCCGGGGGACGCCATTCTCAAGACCGCGGAGTTCGGTTACGACGGCAAGGGCCAGATTTCCGTCGGCCAAGGCACTCCGGCGGAGGAGTTGACCGAACTCTGGTCGACGTTCGGCTGCGGTCGGGCCGTGCTGGAGGAAAAGGTCGGATTGACCGCGGAGTTGTCGGTGCTTGTGGTGCGCGACAGGGCGGGAAGGGTGGTGACCTACGATCCCGCCGAGAATGAACATCACAAGCACATCCTGGATCTTTCCATCGTCCCCGCCCGCCTTCCTGAGGAGGTCCTGAAGGAGGCCGGGGAGATCGCGGTGACGGTGGCCGAGGCGCTCGACTACGTCGGCTTGCTGGCGGTGGAGTTTTTCCTCGCCGGCGACGGGCGCCTCCTCGTCAACGAAATGGCCCCCCGGCCCCACAATTCCGGTCACCACACCCTTGATGTCTGCGAGACCTCGCAGTTCGAGCAGCAGTTGCGGGCCGTGTGCGGGCTCCCGCTGGGCAGCCCGCGCCTTATGCAACCGGCCGTGATGTGGAATCTGATGGGGGATCTCTGGCTGGATGCGGCGACCCCACCGGATTGGTCTCCCATCCTGGCCACCCCGGGAGCGACCTTGCACATCTACGGCAAGAATAGTGCCAGTGCGGGGCGAAAGATGGGCCACGTGACCTTCACCGCGCCGACCGTCCAGGAAGCCTTGGTTGGTGCGGAGCGTTGCCGGGAGGCGCTGGGATGGAAGGTGCGCTGAGGGCGATTGATCTACGAAAGCGGGAAATTGCTTCAGGTGCCTGGGCTCGTCCTCTGGAACCTCTTTCCCCTGATCTTTGCCGTGCCCCGGGCCCGGGATTGCGGATGGCCACCTTGGCGGGGCGTTACTCCGCTTCGACCACCGTGCACTCAGGATGGAAGACCATCCACGCCTTCCGGTAGGAAGCGAGGCCGGGGAGTTGCTCCAATTGCGTCCCCTTGAGATTGCCGGCGGTGCCAAGGCCGCTGAGGGTATCAAAGCGCGAACCACTCTCCGCTTCCACGAGTTGGCCGTCCTCCAGTGCCTCTTTGAATCGGTAAGTTCCGCTCCGGAAAATCATGGCGGCGGTGGAGGAAGGGTCGAAGGTGACCAGCACCGGCACCCCGCCAATCTCCTCATGCGTGACCGGCCGCTGCAGAAGATAGGCGAAGGAGTAGGCCTTCACCTGGCCGTCGACCTTCACACCATAGACGAACTCCTGCGGGCTCTTGTAGCAGTCCTTGCCGAAGCGATTAGCGGTCGGAGAACCGCTTTTTATTTTTATTATTTGTCCGGGAAGTAATTTTGGGGCCAAGGGGCCCCCGGGAGGCCTCCGCCAGGTGGGTGAGGCTGGTCATCCGGCGTCTTGCAACCCGGCACATCCGACACAAAATAGGGACTCTTCCTGGGCAGTCCGAGCTTGCCCTTCCGGCGGGGTGTCACCAGTTTATCAGGGCATCAAACCATAAAATTCATGAAACGTCACCTCCCCCTCCCGGCGTCCCTCCTTGCGGCCCTGCTCAGCCTGCCCGTTCACGCCATCGAAACGACACCCTTGCAAACCATCCAGGTCGGTAGTGACTCGAACGGCATCTATACTGATCTTGACGGCAATGAGGTCCAGGTTGCCACCGACCAGGCTCTGTCAGGTTTCACAAAATTCGACCCGGGCCTCGGGACCTTGGTGGAGGTGCTTTTCACCGTAGAGGTCAACGCCTCGGTCGACGTTGCGCTCTGCACATCGGAGTTGGACGATCCGGGGCAGCCCTTCTCCGTCTATTTGGACCCGGGCGGGGCAGCCCTTTTGCAGGTGGGCATCGTTTATAGTCCCACCGGAGAGGCCTTCGGCAAGGTGGTCACCCTCGACAGCGGCGGACTCAACTCGGTGGGGGTCCAGGATGGAGATCCGGACGACTACACCTTTGAGGAGATGTTCTCCTTCCAGGCCTCCACCACCTCCGAATACGGTGGTTTCTCCAACGGAGGCGACACGGCCACCGAGGGGTCGCTTCCCGCCAGCGATCCCGACCTGAAACCTGCCGACTTCATCGGGACCGGAAACGTGGTCGGGCTTTCCTTTTTTCACATTGCCATCATCCCGACATCGCAGCCGCAATACTCCACCGTTTTCAACGTCTTCAATGCCTACGTGGACCTGTCCGTCGCCCATCAGGGTGGCAACGTCACTCTTCAGTACGTTTACGAACCGTCTGCCACTACTGCTCCCACCGATCGGTGTGGAAAAGTCAGCCGATGGATCTTGATCTGATGGGGGCTGTCGCCCGGTGAGATTCGGTTTGAGAGCCCTGTTCAACGGAGACTCTCGAAGTTCGGGATGGGGGCCAATCCCTCTCAAAAATCATTCACGCGCCAGAAAAGGCTCGTCAAGAGGGGCCTGATCCCAAAAAAAAATATGGCCCTGATCACTCAGTTAGACACCGACGTTTCCTCTCGTTTCTTCCAACCCTTGAGACAGGTCTACCCCAAAACCGAGGCCCGATATGTCTGCCATGCGATCAGTGATCTGGATTATGCCGTGTTGGGAATCTTGCGCTGCATGAGTCACGCCAAGACCGGGCACGAGTTCCTGCAACACCACATTGATCACGGTCGAGAGGGCACGACGGTGGATCATCTTTTCAAAGCTCTCAAAAGTGGGCGACGACTCGCGAACCTCACCTCGCTCAATGCTGAGCTCGGCGAGGTGATGAAGGAGACGGTCGCGGATCCATTCCAAGGACTGGAGGAGTTGAAAGGGTTTGATTTTTATGCAGCAGACGGACATTACCAGAAGGCCGCTTGCTTCGATCCCAAACCCACGGTAGAAGGGGAATCACGGGTGGCGACGGGCCACTTCTTCCAGCTAAACTTGCGGACGGATCATGTGGATCATCTCGATTTGAGTCGTCCGACCGACGGCAAGAAGAAGGAGCATGACATGACGGTGATCAAACGCACCGAGGTCAAAACATGGCGCAACGGAGCCAAGGTCGGACGCACGGTGCTCATCGCATGGGACAAAGCTTGCATCGATTACGCTCAGTGGGATTACTTGAAACACCGCGCGATCTATTTCGTCACTCAGGAGAAGATCAACAGCGCCGCCACTCAGATCTCGACGGACATCACCGACCGCAGTGATCCGCGCAATGAAGGTGTGGTCAGTGACTATTTCGTGGGGCGCGGCAATGGTCCGCAGTTGCGGCGGGTGGTCTATACCGATCCTCGGGACGGGACGACCTACACCTACATCACCAATGAGCTGACTTTGCCTGCATGGGCCATCG
>Ga0209702_10000466_pt1 | contig 83833 bp, 75 predicted proteins | sample FRY01_FD_187210 | JGI IMG/M metagenome (GOLD analysis project Ga0209702, IMG submission 187210) | Freshwater microbial communities from Lake Fryxell liftoff mats and glacier meltwater in Antarctica - FRY-01 (SPAdes) (version 2) | ecosystem: Environmental > Aquatic > Freshwater > Ice > Glacier...
CTTTTACACAGGTCATGAAATTGCGCGGTTTGCAGAGTCGAAAACTTCTAAAGCCAAAGCCTTCAGGCTTTTGAACGTGTCATGTAATCGCGCGGTTTGCAGAGTCGAAAACTTCTAAAGCCAGAGCTATGGAGTGGTCGGTCGTACCCTCGATTGCATGGCTGAAAGCTCATGCAATCGGAAACGGCGTCAGCCGTAAATAAATAAGGGGGACAGCGCGGAATGCCTCTGGTGTAGAACGTTTTCGACGACGCAAAAACTAACCTTTGAAACGTGTTTAAGAAATGGTAGCGGCGATTGCTGCTGCGGCTGCGCCGATGTCAGTTGCGCCCGTGATGGGCCGGCCGATGACGAGAATGTTTGCGCCGTCGGCGAGAGCTTGTTCGGGAGTTGCGATTCGCTTTTGGTCACCGGCGTCGGCGCCTACAGGACGAACACCAGGTGTGATTAGCACGGTGTCCCGGCCAACTTCAGCGCGAACTGCGGCAACTTCTTGCGGCGAGCAAACTATGGCGCGCACTCCAGCCGCAACTGATTGCGCAGCTAAGCGTTTTACGATGTCTTGCGCTGAGCCATTCCAGCCCATGGTTGTTAATTGTTCTTGGGTTAGTGAAGTCAGAATCGTTACGGCTGTGACAAAAGTCTCGGGCAGCGCGTCTACGGCGGCGCGAATCATGTCCGGTCCCCCGCTTGCGTGAACTGTTAAGTACTTTGGCGCCAAGCTTGCTACTGCGCGGGCTGCGCCAGAGACAGTTGCTGGGATGTCATGAAGTTTTACATCTAAGAAAATGTCGCAACCACTGGCTTCGCGCGCGATGTGAACTGCGTCGTGACCGTCGCGCAGAAATACTTCGAGTCCAACTTTTACGACCTGGACGTGTGGCGCGACTGCCTTGGCCCAAAGTTTTGCAGTTGCTAAGTCAGGGGCATCAAGTGCTACTGCGATCGGCGCTTTCGTCATTGCGAATCCTTACTTAGTTGACTTGGTGGATCAAATTAATTGTGGTGCGCAAGGCCAATAACTTCGCGCAGTGAGTCATAGCCACGCGCTTCTAATTCTTTACCAAGTTCAGTTGCAATCCGCCAAGGGGCGCCGGGATCACCGAAGACGACAGTTCCAATACTTACTGCGCTTGCGCCCGCTGCAATAAATTCCAGCGCATCGTGACCGTTACGAATTCCGCCCATTCCAAGAATTGGCAAACTTGGTAGCGCAGCGTGCACCTGATAAATCGCGCGCACGGCAACAGGTCTAATTGCTGGACCAGATAACCCGCCGGTGCGACCGCCAAGCATTGGTTTCATTTTGTCTACGTCAATAACCATGCCAAGCAACGTATTGATCATTGATACTCCGTGAACTCCGGCTTCAACTACGCTGTGCGCAATTTCGACAATGTCAGTTACATCTGGAGAAAGTTTTGCAAGTATCGGCGCATCGCTATGCCAAACCGATCGAACAGTTTCAATTACTTGCGCAGCCGAGACTGGATTGCACGCAAATACTTGGCCACGCGATTCCACATTCGGGCAAGAGATGTTTACTTCTAGTCCAGCAACGCCAGGAACTTTGGCCAAGATCCGAGCGAGTTCGCCGAACTCGTCAACATTATTTCCAGCGATCGAAACTATTGTCGTGACATTGTTTTCAGTTAGCCAAGATAAATCTTTTTCTAAAAATGCTTCGATGCCAGGACCTTGCAGACCTATGGAGTTGAGCATGCCACTTGGAGTTTCTGCCATGCGCGGTGTGGCGCGACCAGAACGTGGCTCCATCATGATGGATTTAGTTACAACTGCGCCCAAACTTGAAACATCGCCAAACTGCGCGAGTTCGCGTCCGGCAGCTGCGCAACCAGAGGCCGTTAATGTCGGAGCGGATAGTTCAAGGGATCCAAGACTGGTTGTTAAATCAACGCTCATTAGTGACCGCCTGGCCGCGGCGCGCCAAATGCATCACTTGGAACGGTGTCTACGTCATCCCAGCGCACGCGGTCGCCGCGAAACACTGGGCCGTCAACGCAAGAGCGAGCCATTCGAGTCACGCCATCATCACCAATGATTGGCAGCACGCAAGTCATGCACACACCAATGCCGCAGGCCATAGATTCTTCAACTGCGCATTGACTAAACGCACCGTTAGCTTGGGCGACTTCAGCTACTGCTTGAAGCATTGGCATCGGACCGCAGGCATAAACCGCTTGGGAATTATTTTTAGTTATTACGCCAGCAAGTACATCTGTAACTCGCCCGCGCACACCAGAGGTACCATCATCGGTTGTTACAACTAGGGAATCAGAAACGGACTTTAAGTCCAGCACACCGAATAGTTTTTCCTGGGTGCCTGCGCCAAGCACAACGTCAACGCGGCAATTATGGGCGCGAAGTTCGCGCGCTAAAAGTTCCATAGGCGCTGCGCCATATCCGCCAGCGACAATTACGCAAGCGATTGGTTGCTTTGGCAAGATAAATGGTTTTCCTAGTGGCGCGATGATGTCGATGACATCGCCAGCGCGCTGGTTTGCCAGCCACTGGGTGCCTGGGCCATGTGGGGCGAAAATAAATTCTAGAGTTTCACCCGGTGTTGATTTGTGGATTGAAAACGCGCGGCGCAAAAGTGTTGCGCCATTTGGGCCACCAACTGCAAGCGCAGCAAAGTGACCTGGCTGAACTTCGGAAACTTCTGGAGCGTCCACAATCATGTGTAAGTAGCCACCGACCGGAGTCATGGACTTGATCGTGCAATTGATTTGTTTTGCGCTCATTATTTTTTGACCTTTGGTGCGTCGCCTGCCAACAAAGAATTCAAGTGGGAAACATGCTCTTGAATTGATTTAACTTTCATTGGTCCGGCTTGCAGTGAGGCGATACCTTCCACCGCTGCAATTAAACCTTGAACTGTGGTGATCGCTGGAATGTTTGCCAGAACTGCAGCAACGCGAATTTCGTAACCGTCGCGACGAGCGCCCGTTCCAAATGGCGTATTAACAACTAGCGCAAGGTCACCATCCACAATTGCTTGCACTGTTGTTTTTCGTCCATCCGTTGAGCCAATGTGTTCTTTTGCAACCAATGTTGAGGCAATTCCATGCTCAGCTAACTTCGCTGAGGTGCCATCTGTTGCCATTACCTGAAATCCCATTTCGATAAGTTTACGAACTGGTTCAATAATTTGCGCTTTATGGCGATCTGCAACGGAGATAAACACTGAACCTGAAGTCGGTAGACCGTTGCTGTAAGCAGCTAATTGCGATTTAGCAAAGGCAGTTCCAAAATCGACATCGATACCCATGACTTCGCCCGTAGATTTCATCTCTGGTCCAAGGACGATGTCCACTCCCAAGAAGCGACCAAATGGAAGCACCGCTTCCTTGACGCTGACTGCGCTACCAACAGGTGTATCGCCACCATCTCCAACAGCGCGCAGGAATCCTTCCTTACGCAAAGTTGCGATCGAATCCCCTACTGCAATTCGCGCTGCTGCTTTAGCGAGCGAAATTCCAGTTGCTTTAGAAACGAAAGGCACGGTGCGCGATGCGCGTGGGTTGGCTTCAAGTACATACAAAATTCCATTCGCAAGTGCGTACTGCACGTTTAGCAGTCCAAGTACGCCAACACCCTTTGCAATACCAAGAGTCGAAGTGCGAATTCGTTCAATCTCATCTGGTCCAAGTGTGTAAGGCGGCAGCGAACACGCAGAGTCGCCCGAGTGAATGCCGGCTTCTTCAATGTGTTCCATGACGCCGCCGAGGTACAGCTCAGTACCGTCATAAAGTGCGTCAACATCAATTTCGATTGCATCATCTAGGAAGCGGTCAACTAGTACTGGATGTTCTGGATTTACTTGCGCTGCGCGAGTTAAGTAATCGTGCAGCATTGTTTCGTCATAGACAATTTCCATGCCACGACCGCCAAGAACAAAGGACGGGCGAACCAAAACTGGGTAACCAATTCGATTCGCAATGTTGCGGGCATCCTCAAAGGAAGTTGCCATTCCATGTTCTGGCGAAGGCAAGCCCACACGCTCCAGCACTTCGCCAAATGCTCCGCGCTCTTCCGCTAAGTGAATTGCTTCTGGGGCAGTTCCAAGAAGTGTGACGCCCGCATCTTTCAAACCTTGCGCTAGACCAAGAGGTGTTTGACCACCAAGTTGAGTTATCACACCAACAATTGGACCTGCCAAAGTTTCGGCATGAATAACTTCCAAGACATCTTCCAAAGTTAATGGTTCAAAGTACAAGCGACTGGAAGTGTCGTAGTCGGTAGAAACGGTTTCTGGATTGCAGTTGATCATGATGGTGTCGAAACCTTTTTCGCGCAAAGTTAGCGAAGCATGAACGCAGGAATAATCAAATTCAATTCCTTGGCCAATTCGATTTGGTCCAGAGCCCAAAATAATAACTGCTGGCTTAGCGCGCGGAGTAACTTCAGATTCTTGATCGTAAGTTGAATAGTGATACGGCGTTAGCGCAGCAAACTCCGCAGCGCAGGTATCAACAGTTTTGTAAACCGGGCGAATGTCTAAGGTGTGGCGAATGCCACGGACTTCGGCTTCAGAAATTCCGCGAATCAAACCAATTTGCGCATCTGAGAAGCCATGACGCTTTGCTGCAGTGATGGAATGGCGATCTAAAGCTTTAGCTGCTTTTAATTCGCGCGCAATTTCGCAAAGCAAAACTATTTGATCCAAGAACCAAGGATCGATCTTGGTGGCTTCGAAGACTTGCTCAACGCTAATGCCAGCCCAAAGCGCAAGTTGCACTTGATTTAGTCGGCCATCAGTTGGAATCTTCATCTTGGTTAATAAATCTGCAGTGTCTATGGATTTAGGATCTAGCGACCATTCAAAAAGGCTTTCTTTGCGCTCGATGGAACGCAGCGCTTTATGAAGTGACTCAGTGAAGTTACGGCCAATAGCCATGGCTTCACCAACAGATTTCATTGTTGTGGTCAAAGTTTTATCGGCGTTAGGGAATTTTTCAAAAGCAAAGCGTGGAATCTTTACTACGACATAATCCAAAGTTGGCTCGAAGGATGCTGGCGTTTCTTTTGTGATGTCATTTGGAATCTCATCCAAGGTGTAACCAATGGCAAGTCGAGCAGCAATTTTGGCAATTGGAAACCCAGTTGCCTTACTTGCTAATGCCGAAGAACGAGAAACTCGTGGATTCATTTCAATCACGATGATGCGACCATCTTCTGGATTCACCGCAAATTGAATGTTACAACCACCAGTGTCAACGCCAACTGCGCGAATAATTGCTATTCCTAAGTCGCGAAGTTTTTGATATTCCCGGTCCGTCAAAGTCATAGATGGCGCAACTGTGATTGAATCTCCAGTGTGAACACCCATTGGGTCTACGTTTTCGATAGTACAAACCACGACAACGTTGTCTTTGTTGTCTCGCATTAGTTCAAGTTCGAATTCTTTCCAGCCAATGATGGATTCCTCTAAGAGAACTTCCGTGGTTGGACTAGCTTGCAGACCAAGGCCTGCGATGCGATGTAAGCCCTCTTCGTCGTACGCAATACCCGAGCCAGCGCCGCCCATTGTGAATGAGGGTCGAACTACAACTGGGTAACTAAGTTCTTTAACGCCGGCCAGGCAATCTTCCATGGTGTGGCAGACAAATGACTTTGCGCTTTCGCCGCCGATGTCCGCAACAATTTGCCGGAATAGCTCACGATTTTCCCCGCGCTCGATGGCATCAACATCAGCGCCGATTAATTCCACGTTGTATTTATCTAGTACGCCATTTTTGAAAAGCGCGATCGCAGTATTCAGCGCAGTTTGACCACCAAGTGTTGGCAGCAAGGCATCGGGTCGTTCACGTTCAATGATGGTTGCAACAACTTCCGGAGTGATTGGTTCGATGTAAGTTGCATCAGCAAATTCCGGGTCCGTCATGATTGTGGCGGGATTGCTGTTAACCAGAATTACGCGCAGACCTTCGGCTTTAAGCACGCGACAAGCTTGGGTACCCGAGTAATCAAATTCGCACGCTTGGCCAATCACAATTGGTCCAGAGCCAATGACCATGACAGATTTAATGTCGCTACGACGTGGCATTAGCGCTTACCTTCCATCAAATCAACGAAGCGATCAAACAAATACGCCGAATCGTGCGTACCAGCAGCAGCTTCCGGGTGATACTGCACGCTAAATGCTGGAACATCTAAACATTCCAAGCCCTCAACAACATTGTCATTCAAGCAAACATGGCTCACGCGAACTTTGCCATAAGGAGTTTGCGAATCGCGATCAATTGGCGCGTCAACTGCGAAGCCGTGGTTATGCGCAGTGATTTCAACTTTGTTAGTTGTGCGATCCATAACTGGTTGATTGATGCCGCGGTGACCGTAGCGAAGTTTGTAAGTTCCAAACCCAAGTGCTTTACCTAAGATTTGATTTCCAAAACAAATTCCAAAGAACGCTCGCTTAGCATCTAGGCACGCTTGCACAAGTGAAATGGCGTGCAGCGCAGTTGCTGGATCGCCTGGGCCATTTGAAACGAAAATACCATCTGGACCAGCAGCAAGTAAATCCGTTGCCGAGATGTTGGACGGCACAACGTGTACTTCAATCCCCCGCTGCGCCATCAAATGTGGCGTCATGGATTTAATACCTAAGTCAAGAGCTGCAACTTGGAACCGCTTAGTTCCGATTGCTGGAACTACGTAAGTCTTTTTCGTGGAAACAGTTTCAGAAAAACTTGCGCCAGACATTTCGGGAACTTCACGAACTTTATTGAGCAAAGTTTCAATGTCTTGATCAGCAGAATCACCTGAGAAAATGCCAACTCGCATTGCGCCGTGATCCCGTAAGTGGCGAGTTAATGCGCGAGTATCAATGTCGCTGATGCCAACAACGTTTTGTGTCTTAAGTTCTTGCGCAAGATCTGTTGTGGAGCGCCAATTTGAAGTGCGGCGCGCAGGATCGCGAACTACGTAACCCGAAACCCAAATTTGTTGGGATTCATTATCTTCTTCATTCCAGCCAGTATTTCCAATGTGCGGCGCTGTTTGAATTACAACTTGACCGCAATAAGAAGGGTCAGTGATTGTCTCTTGGTATCCCGTCATTCCGGTAGAAAAAACGGCTTCGCCAAATGCGGCGCCAGCGGCGCCATATGAACGACCTGTAAATACTTGACCATCTTCAAGTACAAGGACGGCGTGGGTCATGCGCTAAGTTCTCCGTTTCGCACAGTTGGTTTACCACGATAGAACGTTGCAACAACTTTGCCAGGAAGGGTGCGTCCTGCGTACGGGGTATTTCGGCTTGCACTTACAGTCTTTCGTGCCTCGACTAGTTCACTTGCACGGGGATCAAAAATTACTAAGTTAGCTGGCGAGCCCGCTGCAATTGGTTGGCCTTGATCACTGACTCGACCAATAAGTGCGGGTTGAACTGACATGCGATCTGCAACTGCTGCCCAGTTCATTAAGCCAGTTACAACCATGGTTTCGTAAACCACGCTCAGCGCACTTTCTAGACCAGTCATCCCAAACGCAGCTGCGGTCCATTCGCAATCTTTGTCTTCGGAAGGATGTGGCGCGTGATCGGTTGCCACGATGTTGATCGTGCCATCAGCTAGGCCAGCGCGAACTGCTGCAACATCTGCTGCGGTTCGAAGGGGTGGATTGACTTTGTAAATCGGATCATAAGATTCGACAACTTCGTCAGTGAAGTACAAGTGATGTGGGGTAACTTCTGCAGTTACATTGATACCGCGCGACTTGGCCCAGCGAATGATTTCCACGCTGCCAGCCGTTGATAAGTGGCAGATGTGTAAGCGCGAGCCAACGTGATGAGCAAGTAAAACATCGCGCGCAATGATGGCTTCCTCAGCAACTGCTGGCCAGCCAGCAAGTCCGAGTTTGCCCGAAAGCACGCCCTCATTCATTTGTGCGCCTTGAGTTAATCGTGGTTCCTGCGCATGCTGGGCAACCACACCATCAAATGCTTTTACGTATTCCAGAGCTCGGCGCATCAGCAATGCATCGTGCACGCATTTGCCATCATCGCTAAAGACTCGAACACCGGCTGCGCTATCAGCCATGGCGCCTAGTTCAGCAAGGGCAGTTCCTTCAAGTCCCATGGTGACTGCGCCAACTGGTCGCACATCAACAAGTCCAGCTTCTTGGCCAAGTCGCCAAACTTGCTCGACTACCCCGGCAGTGTCTGCAACTGGATCAGTGTTTGCCATTGCGTGAACTGCGGTGAAGCCACCTTTTGCAGCAGCGCGACTACCCGACAAAATCGTTTCGGCGTCTTCGCGTCCTGGTTCGCGTAAGTGCGTATGCAGGTCAACTAATCCAGGAAGCGCGATGCATCCAGCGCCGTCAATTACTTCATCACCTTTAAGGCCAGTTCCGACTTCGGCAATCACGCCGTCGCGAATCAAGATGTCAGTTGGCTTACCATCCAAGATGGAAACGTCTTTAATTACATAACTGGTCACTTTACGGACTCCGATCCACCGAGCATTAAGTACAGAACAGCCATGCGCACACTCACGCCATTGGCAACTTGCTCCACGATCACCGAGCGATTTGAGTCCGCGACATCAGCAGAAATTTCCATTCCGCGATTCATTGGACCTGGGTGCATGATGACTGCGTCTTGGGAAAGTCGATTCATTCGTGTGACGTTTAAGCCGTAACGATTGCTGTATTCGTGTGAGGTTGGAAAGTAAGCGGCGTTCATGCGTTCTCGCTGAACTCGCAACATCATCACGGCGTCAGATCCTTCAAGGGATGCATCTAGGTCGTAGGAAACTTCGCAGTCCCAATCTTCAATTCCGTAAGGAAGCAAAGTCGGCGGAGCAACCAAGCGAACTTTGGCGCCAAGAGTGTTCAGCAGTAAAACATTGGAGCGGGCAACTCGGCTATGCAAAACATCGCCAACGATTGTCACGTTCAATCCAGTTAAGTCGCCTTCGCCACCTCGCAAATTTTGGCGCAAAGTGTAGGCATCAAGTAGTGCCTGTGTTGGATGTTCATGTGTGCCATCGCCAGCATTCACAACGCCGCCAGAAATCCAACCAGCGTTTGCAAGTCGATGTGGTGCGCCACTGTTGTTGTGCCTGATCACTACTGCGTCTGCGCCCATTGCTTCTAGGGTCAGCGCAGTATCTTTCAGGCTTTCGCCTTTTGAAACACTTGAGCCAACCGCTGAGAAGTTGATGACATCTGCGCTGAGGCGCTTAGCAGCAGCCTCAAACGAGATGCGAGTGCGAGTGGAATCTTCGTAGAACAAATTCACTACGGTGCGACCGCGAAGTGGCGGAAGTTTTCCGACACCTTGTTCAGTTGCCAATGTCAGTTGCTTTGCAGTGTCAAGAATTTGTAATGCTGCTTCGTGAGTTAAGTCAGCAGCGCTTAAAAGGTGCTTCATGCTTCACTCTCGATTCGCACTTCGTCGCTGCCGTCATGCTCGACTAAATTCACTTGGATTTTTTCAGTGCGCGCAGTTGGCAGGTTTTTACCTACATAGTCTGCGCGGATAGGAAGCTCGCGATGTCCACGGTCAACCAAGATTGCGAGCTGCACTAACTCGGGGCGACCGTGCTCAGAAAGTGCGTCTAGGGCGGCGCGAATTGTGCGACCGGAGAAAAGTACGTCGTCAACCAAAATTACTAAGCGGCCTTCGATGCCTTCGGGTGGAATTGTGGTTGGTTGCAATGCGCGAGCAGGTCGAAGGCGCAGGTCATCGCGGTACATCGTGATGTCGATTGCGCCAACCGCAACTGGCAACCCTTGGATTTGCGAGATTTGCTCGCCAAGGCGATGCGCCAATGTCACACCGCGAGTGGGAATTCCCATCAGAGTCAGATTTGTGGCGCCATGAGTTCGCTCCACGATTTCGTGAGCTAATCGGGTTAAAGCGCGAGAAATATCGCTGGCATCAAGGACTACGCGTCCACTTGGCAGAAAGTCGTTCGTCATCTTCTTACCTCCTTTCCTGCCTCACTGGACAGGTGTTAAAGGATGTCGTGCTTTCAAGCTCTCACTACTGTATCAGGGTCGCTCGAGGTTTGCCGCATTGACCACTTTTGTTGGCCGGTGTGGGGTGTTTCTATTGGGTGCGAATAACGCCTACGCGTTATTCGCTAATTACTTATTGGGTGCGAATAACGCCTACGCGTTATTCGCACCATGACCCAGCTGATGCACCCGCATCCCATTCGTTGAACCTGGAATGCCTGGTGGCACACCAGCAATAACCACGATTGGATCATGCAATTTAAATACCCCAAGGTCTAACAAAGCTTTGTCGACCTGGGCCACCATTTCATCAGTGTGGGAAACCCCAGGAGCAAGGAGTGTTTGGGTTCCCCAAACTAACGAAAGTTGATTGCGAACATTCTCATTCGGGGTAAATGCGATTAATTTTGTTGGGCTGCGATGACGCGCAACTAACCGGGCAGAGCTTCCCGTTTCCGTGAATGCCACGATGCTTACTGCCTCCACATGCTTTGCAACTTCAACAGCAGCTAAACTGATCGCTTTAGCGGTTTCACCTTGCGCGTCGTCCGCAAGTTTTGGCAGAGTTCCCAAGGCTTCAGATTCAATGTGAGAAATAATGCGGCTCATTGTCTCAATAACATGTACTGGATCAACGCCAACACTTGTTTCGCCCGAAAGCATTAGCGCGTCAGCGCCATCAAGAACTGCGTTTGCAACATCGCTGGCTTCAGCCCGAGTTGGACGCGAGGCAGTGATCATGGATTCCAACATTTGAGTTGCGACAATTACTGGCTTAGTGGCAGCGCGAGCAAGTGCAATTGCACGTTTTTGCACCATAGGCACTTGCTCTAGCGGAAGTTCCACACCCAAGTCGCCGCGCGCGATCATGATGCCATCAAATGCTTCAATGATCTCAGCAAGGTTAGCGACTGCTTGGGGCTTTTCAATTTTTGCAATTACTGGAACTCGGCGACCTTCTTCATCCATGATGGCGTGCACATCGTGGATGTCTGAGGCGCTTCGCACAAAAGAAAGCGCGATTAAGTCAACGCCTTGGCGCAACGCCCAACGCAAGTCTGCAACGTCTTTTTCTGAAAGTGCTGGAACACTCACAGCTACTCCTGGCAAATTAATGCCTTTGTTATCGCTAACAATCCCTGCCTCAGTGACTTTAGTAATCACAGAATCAGCGGTGACTTCAATTACTTCAAGACCCACTTTGCCATCGTCGATCAAGATGCGATCCCCGATTTTGCAGTCGCCAGGTAAACCAGAATATGTTGTGCCACAAATTACGCCGTCACCCAAAACCTCTCGCGTAGTTATTGTGAAGTTAGCTCCTAATGCAAGCGCCACTGGTCCATTGGTAAATTTAGCCAGGCGAATCTTTGGGCCTTGCAAATCCGCCAAAATTCCAACGCCAAGGCCAGATGCTTTCGAAGCTGCGCGAACTAACTCGTAGGACTGGGTGTGAACTGCATGATCGCCATGGGAAAGGTTTAAGCGCGCCACATTCATGCCAGAATTAACCAATTTTGCAACGATTTCTGGGGTAGCTGTAGCAGGACCGAGTGTGCAAACTATCTTGGCGCGACGCACTTTGAATTCCTATCTAGCGTTGATGTCTTTAGTTTAACTAAGTTTTACGGCGCCGACCCGGTTGCTTTGATTGTGGTTTTGCTGGCGGTGTTGATTCAGTCACCATCGGCATTGGATGTGTTGCATCCAGTGCTAATACTGGTTCCGGTGTTTCTTCCACCAAGTCAACTGGCGAAGGATCATTCTCGGCATCGTCGGCAATTGCTGAGCTTGGCGTTTCAGGCTGGACAGTTGGCTCTTGCGTTGCATTGGAGAGCATTGATTGAAGAACTAATTTTCCCTCAGATACAACTTCACGACCAGGATTTTTTTCACTTGATCTAACTAGATAAAGTAGCGCGCCCGCACCAATAACCAGAGCAGTAAACACATTGAAACGAATACCTAAAACTAACCGAGCATCATCAATTCGCAAAGTTTCAATTAGGCCACGCGCTGCGCAGTACATCGCAACATAAAGTGCGAACACTCGACCATGACCCATGACGTAACGCTTGTCAGCTCGCATTAAAAACAAACCAATAGCAGTACATGCAATTGCTTCGTACAAGAATGTTGGATGGAAAGTTTCAAATTGCGTGAAATTAGTTGGGCGATTTGCGATGTCAATTTCTAATCCCCAAGGAAGCGTGGTTGGGCGACCAAATAGTTCTTGGTTAAACCAGTTGCCAAAGCGTCCGATCGCTTGCGCGAACGCAATACCTGGCGCTATTGAATCTGCAAAGGGTTGGAAGGCAACACCTTGTCGCTTTGCGCCAATCCACGCGCCAACTCCGCCAAGTGCGATAGCGCCCCAGATTCCTAAGCCACCTTCCCAAATACGAAGTGCGCCAAGGAATCCCTTGCCACCTTCACTAAAGTAAATTTCCCAGTCCGTTAGTACGTGATAAATGCGTCCACCTGCAATACCGAATGGCACAGCCCACATCGCGATGTCAGTTACTTGACCATCTAGTCCCCCGCGCGCAATGAAGCGACGGTTGCCAAGCCACACTGCTAGAAAAATTCCCACCATAATGACAAGTGCATATGCGCGCAGCGGGAAAGGTCCCAGTTGCCAGACACTTTCAGATGGACTTGGGATGAAGGCAGGTAGTTGAGTCATATCTAGTAAGAGTTAGGGGTACTAACTCTTTGTCGCAGCCTCAATAGCGGCAGTTAGCTGAGCTGGATCAAATAACACGTCACCAGTAAGCACCGTGCCATTTAAAATTCCCGTTGGAGTTGATGACACACCTTCAGCGTCAAATGCTGAGTATGAATTCGCAACCCAGCCAGCATACTTTTCGCTCGTTAAGCAGTCAGTGAAAGTGGTTAGGGCATCGCCTGTAATTCCAGAAGTTTCGGCAAAGCTATTAAGTGCCTCTTGCGAATATCCGGCGCCTTCTTGTGGCTGATTCGCAAAGAGCTGCGCGTGGTAATTAACTTCTGCTCCAGCATCTACGGCGCAACCAAATCCTAAAGTTGCACGCTTTGATGAGTTTGGGTTTCCAGCAGCTGTATTTTGCGCTAGCAAATTTTTGTCCAAGAAAATTGTTGGGCGATATTCAACTCGGACTTTGCCTGAGTCAATTAGACCTTGGAGAATTACGCCAGAAGCAGCTTCAAAACTGCCACAAGCGGGACATTGGAAATCTTCCCAAATTTGCAGGATTGGAATCTTGTCGGCATCAGGTGCATCCCAAGCTGGTCCAACTTTTACGCCATAAGTATCGGAAGTTACCCCTGTTGGTAGCGCAGCATTCGCTGGGATAACCGCGTCAGTATTTGAAAGCACCGGAATTGCGATCAACGCACCCATTACCAGCACAACAACTGCGCCGCCTATGAGTCGAATCTTGCGTTGGCGTTTTTGCTCAACGGCTGCAGCGGCATTACGTGCAGCTGCAGCAGCAGCTTTTGCGGCTTTTGCACTCAAATTTTCTTGTGACACGAAAACTCCAAAAAACTATAATCAGGCGATTACTACTTGCTTACTAATTATGTCGCACTTTAAGAATGCTTGAAACTTGGGAAACGCCTAGCCCTTTCGGCTTAGTCCTTGCGAAAGTGCTTGAGCTAATGTCTTTGCGGCTGCTGGTCCACCTTGAGCAATTGCCGTAACAAATGCGCTGCCGACTATAACGCCATCGGCGTATTGGGCAATTTCGTGTGCTTGCTCGGGAGTGGATACCCCAAGGCCGACGGCCACCGGCAAATCAGTGTGGCGGCGAACTTTGGCAACTAGTCCCTCGATGGCATCGGAAAGTGAGGCGCGTGCGCCCGTTACACCCATGACTGCGCCGGCGTAAACAAAGCCCGTTGTAACACTTGCGACCTTGGCAATTCGTTCATCGGAACTTGATAGTGCTACGAGAAAAACGCGCTCGACATCTTTTTCATCAGTTGCAGCAATCCAGTCATCAGCTTCTTCCGGCGTTAAATCTGGCGTAATTACTCCAGAGCCACCCGCAGCATGAAAATCAGTTGCAAAACTTTCTAAGCCATAGCGTTCAATTGGATTCCAATAAGACATAACAAGCGTTGGCACACCCAGCTCTGAAACGCGCTTAACGGTTTTTATAACCGTGGCTGATTTTGTTCCGCCTTCAAGGGAGATCTTTACTGCTTCTTGAATTGTTGGTCCATCCATTACTGGATCGCTATAGGGGAAACCAATTTCCACTATGTCAACGCCACCATCGACCATGGCTGCAATACATTCCACTGCGCCATCTGCAGTTGGATAACCTGCGGGCAAGTAGGCAATTAGCGCTGCTCGATTTTCTGATTTGGCGCGATCGAAAACTTCGTGAAGCAAACTCATGGATTCATGTCAAACCACTTAGCAGCTGTTTCAACATCCTTATCGCCTCGACCTGAACAATTCACCAAGATGATTGCGTCCTTACCAAGTTCTTTTCCAATTTCAAGTGCGCCAGCAAGTGCATGCGCAGTTTCGATAGCAGGAATAATTCCTTCAGTTTCGCAAAGCAACTTGAATGCATTCATGGCTTCAACATCTGTTACCGAACGATATTCAGCGCGACCTATGTCTGCTAAGTAAGCATGCTCTGGACCAACACTTGGGTAATCCAAGCCAGCGCTGATCGAATGGCTTTCGATAGTTTGACCATCGTCATCTTGCATTATGTAAGAACGTGCGCCATGCAAAACTCCGACTGCGCCGCCAACAATTGTTGATGCGTGCCGACCTGTTTCTACGCCGTCGCCACCTGCTTCAAGTCCGAGTAAGCGCACATCACTATCTGGAATAAACGCAGTCCAAATACCAATCGCATTTGAACCGCCGCCTACGCAAGCAGCTACAACATCTGGTAAGCGTCCAAAGCGCTCTAACATTTGTTCGCGGGATTCATCGCCAATGATGCGGTGAAAATCGCGAACCATTTCTGGAAATGGCGCTGGTCCGGCAACGGTACCAAGCATGTAATGCGTATCAGCAACGTTTGCTACCCAATCGCGCATAGCTTCGTTGATTGCATCTTTCAAAGTTTTACTACCCGAAGTTACTGGTACAACAGTTGCGCCAAGTAACTTCATGCGCGCAACGTTTAGTGCCTGTCGCTTAGTGTCTTCTTCGCCCATGTAGACAACACATTCCAAACCAAGCAACGCAGCAACAGTTGCTGTTGCTACGCCGTGTTGGCCTGCGCCAGTTTCCGCGATAATGCGGGATTTACCCATGCGAAGTGTCAGTAGTCCTTGGCCAAGAACGTTATTGATTTTGTGCGAGCCAGTGTGATTTAGATCTTCGCGCTTTAGTAATACTGTGGCGCCGCCTGCGTACTCGGAGAATCGCTTTGCATGTGTGATGGGACTTGGTCGGCCGGTGTAATTAACTTGTAGATCGTGCAACTCTGTTAAGAATCCTGGATCAACCATTGCCTTACGAAATGCGTCATCGAGTTCATCAAGTGCAGCCATTAAAGCTTCGGGCACGAAGCGACCACCGAATTTTCCAAAATGACCGCGCAGATCTGGCATAACCAAAACTTCGTTAACACTCATGTGTCTGCGCCCTAACTCTCAGTTAGCAAATAATTTGCTCGGGCAAGTTCCCCTGCCTTAGTCCATTCTCTGACAGTTTCGCTAGGAGTACCACCTGTGACCAGTGCCTCGCCAACTAAAACGGCTTGCGCACCATAATTTGCTAAGTCCTGGACTTCTTGGGTGCTGGAAATACCAGATTCGGCAATGGCAACAATGTGGTCTGGAATCAGTGGCAAAAGTTCAAAACAGGTAGCTAAGTCAACTTCCAGCGTCTTTAGATTGCGGGCGTTTACCCCAACTAAAACTGGGTTTAAGGTAAGTGCGCGTTCCAATTCGGCGGCGTCATGAACCTCAACGAGAACAGACATCCCCAGCTCTAATGCCAGGAAGTTAAGTCGAGCAAGCTCAGCGTCAGTTAACGCAGCGACAATTAGCAAAATCAAATCTGCCCCGTGGGCTCGCGCTTCCCAAACTTGGTAATCATCAACCATGAAATCTTTGCGAAGTACTGGAACTGAAACTTTGCTGCGAACCGCATCAAGGTCAGCAAGGGTGCCGTTGAATCTACGCTCTTCAGTTAAAACACTAATTACTTGCGCTCCGCCACTTTCATAATCAAAAGCAAGTTGGGCGGGATCAGAGATGTTTGAAAGATGACCCTTACTTGGGCTAGCTCGTTTTACTTCAGCGATAACGCTAAAGGTGCGATTTAAAAGTAGTTGCGCTGCAGGTAATGCTGGTGGAAGTTTTGCGATGTCAGACTTTAAAGTTTCAAGTGAAACTTTTTTCATTCGAACTGCTAGGTCTTCCCGGACACCGGCAATGATTGAATCTAAAACTGAAGTCATAGCGCATCCCTCCTAGAGATTTGTTGCAAGTTTAGAAGGGATACAAATTAAGCGTGCAGTCAGATTTTTCTTACTAACTTGACGATTTACCAAACCCAAGAAGTGCTAATACTTTTCCAGCAATCAAAGCCACTGGAAGTAATGCCACGCCAAGCCAAAATATCGGTGGTTGCGCTATGACTACTCCGATGCAGCCAATTAGGAAAGCCAACATCGCAATACTTACCCCAGTCCAGGCAGCCACTGTGTGACCGTGATCTTCGTGGGCTTGTGACATTTTGTCTCCTAGTTAATTGGAAAAACTCAATTACTAAATAATAGCAACTAACGAATTTCGCCTTCGACGGTTGGGTCAATTCCTTGATCTAAGGACTGCCACGGTGTTAAATTCTGGGCTTTGACTTGCTCGCGTTCATAGCGTTTGGAAAGCTGCGAAGGAAAGGTTTTTATCGCCATAACTATGCCGCTTGCTGCGACTAATAACCCTGCTGGGATTACCAGCCAAGCATAAATTGAGCTTTCCTGGCTCCAGCCTGAAACATCACGACCAATTGCATCGGCAAATTTTGATCCAACCAAAGTTTCTAAGTTTCGCTGCATGTCTACTGTGACAAAAACAATTCCAAAACCAATGAAGGCTGACACAACTCCAACTAATCGCCGGCCAATTCTACGAGTAGCAATCGCACCCAAAGTGGATGCTACGGCTGCAATTGCTAGGCCACTTAGTGCTGGAGTGAGCTCATTGGCAGTTAACTCCAGCGAAACATTTGGAAATCCCGCTTCAACATACTTTGCACTAACCCACTGCCTGGAAAGTAAAACCAAAACAAAACCAGAAGCTAAAAACTGAAGAGTGATTATGTTTCTGAAACTCAACTTCATTTAGTTGCTTCAATCGAAGTGTTAGCAACTGCGATGGCATTTAGAACTGCCATCGCCTTAAATTGGCATTCCGCGTCTTCACTTTCAGGTACGGAATCAGCCACTACTCCAGCGCCCGCCTGCACGTACGCCACTTGATTTTTAATCACAGTAGAACGAATAGCAATTGCAGTATCTACGTTGCCAGCAAAATCAAAATAGCCAACACAACCGCCATAAACGCCACGTTTAGTTTTTTCTAATCCTTCGATTATTGTCATAGCCATCGGCTTAGGTGCACCTGATAACGTTCCCGCAGGAAAAGTTGCAGCGACTAAATCAAAGGCGCTGACTTCTGGCGAAATCTTTCCAACAACAGTAGACACAATGTGCATTACGTGGCTGTAGCGCTCAATGCTCATGAAGTCCGCGACCTCAACTGTGCCAGGTAAGCACACGCGTCCTAAGTCATTGCGACCAAGATCAACTAGCATCAAATGTTCAGCGCGCTCCTTGGTATCTGCCATCAAACTCCGGGCGTTTGAATCATCTTCCACTGGCGAAGCACCGCGAGGTCTGGTGCCGGCAATCGGATGCAACATTGCCTCGCCGTTACGCAAAGTTACTAATGCTTCTGGGCTAGAACCGACAATGTCGAAAGCCACTTTGGTGCCAAGTGGTTGATCTGGGCCAGTTAACTCTGGGATCCGAAATAAGAACATGTATGGACTTGGATTTGATTCGCGCAGGACTTCATAGACATCTAGCGCTGATGCGTTGCAGGTGGTTGCAAATCTTTGGCTCAAAACTATTTGAAACGCATCCCCTGCTGTAATGCGTTCTTGTGCGCTTCTAACAGCATTTTGGTATTCATCACTTTGCGTTTCGCGAGTAAAGTTCGCTTTTACGGTGCGATCGAACTTCTTGGCTTCGGAAACATCAGGTTTAGCAAGAGCATGCTCCATGTCATCAAGTCGCTTTTTGGCCTCTGCCCACGCTTCATCAACTCGCTCATCTGAATTGTCATAATTAATGGCATTGGCAATCAGCGTTACCGCACCATTTTCATGGTCGAGTACTGCTAGATCAGTGGCAACCAACATGGCAAGTTCGGGTAATTCCAAAACGTCAATCGTGTCATTCGGTAATTTTTCTAATCGCCGAACAATGTCGTATCCCAAATAACCAACTACGCCACCAGTTAAAGGTGGTAACTCTTCGCTGGTGATGCCTTCATTTACCCCTGGGGTGAAAAGCAAATCTAGAGTTTCGCGCAACGCAAGTATTGGGTCACTAGTTTCAGGAACACCGCGAGGTACTTTGCCTGACCAAAGGGCTTGACCAGCACGTTCTGACAACATTGCGGAACTGGCAACGCCTACGAAGGAATAACGCGACCAAGATCTGCCATGTTCAGCAGATTCAAGTAAGAAAGTCCCAGCTCGTTCATCTGCTAATTTGCGATACAAACTCAAGGCAGTTTCGTTTACTACTGCTACTTTTCGAAATACCGGAATGACTCTTCGAGTTTTAGCTAACTTGCGAAAATTTTCTAAGTCTGGGGTGGTCATTCACTTACCTCAGGATGCGTGACGGCGTCGTCAAAGCAAGTGTGCGAGCCGGTGTGGCAGGCACCACCAGTTTGATCAACCGTCAGTAACAAAGTGTCACTGTCACAATCTTTAGCTAACGCGACAACGCGCTGATGATGGCCCGAAGTTTCGCCTTTAACCCAAACTTGATCACGACTGCGACTCCAATATGTTGCTTTGCCGGTAGTTAAAGTCTGCGAGATGGTTTGCGCGTTCATCCACGCCAGCATTAAAACTTCTCGAGTATCGACTTGTTGAACCACAACAGGAATTAAACCTTGTTCGTTAAATGCAAGGTTTTCGATAAATCCGCCGCGTTCCATGTCTCTATTGTGCCGTGATGGAACGGGCTATTGGAAATCAGCGGACTTTGGGCAAGTGGCTAACGAACTTCAATTCCCGTTAAGCGCAGTTCATCCTTAACTTGCTGGATGGTGAGTTCATGAAAGTGAAAAACGCTGGCTGCTAGTACTGCGTCGGCTCCAGCTGCAACTGCTGGCGCAAAATCTGTTAACTTTCCGGCGCCACCGCTGGCAATGATAGGGATGTTAACTACTGCTCGAACGCGAGAAATTAATTCCAAGTCATAGCCATGCTTTGTTCCATCTGCGTCCATGGAATTTAGCAGGACTTCACCAGCGCCGCGCTGGGCTGCTTCGATGATCCACTCCAGTGCATCTTTATTACTACTTTGTCGACCACCATGGGTGGTTGCCTCAAAGCCACTGGGCGCACTCGCGCTTCGTCTGACGTCCACCGAAACGACAATGCACTGGTCACCGAAACGACTTGCTGCCGTGGAGATTAAATCTGGATTAGCAAGACCAGCAGTATTTATTCCAACTTTGTCTGCCCCCGCGCGCAACAGCGCATCAACGTCTTCAACGGTGCGAACACCACCACCAACTGTTAGTGGAATAAATAACACATCCGCAGTGCGCTTCACCATTTCAAGTGTGGTTTCACGATTCGCGCTCGAGGCCGTGATGTCAAGAAAAATTAATTCATCTGCGCCCCAATCCCCATAATGTTTAGCTAACTCAACAGGGTCGCCAGCATCAGCAAGATTCTCAAAATTTACGCCTTTGACAACTCGACCAGCATCGACATCAAGGCACGGAATAACACGGATTGCTACGCTCACTTAAAGTTCCTGCGGTCCGGCTGCTTTGATAGCTTCCTCAAGTGTGAATGCGCGCGCGTACAGGGCCTTACCAACTATCGCGCCTTCAACTCCGATTTCAGTTAACGAACGAAGTTGCGTTATGTCTGCAAGGTTTGCAATTCCACCGCTTGCAATCACTGGCTTATTAGTGCGCTCACACATCTGCTTTAGTAACTCAATGTTTGGTCCGCGAAGTGTGCCATCTTTTGTAACGTCAGTTACGACGTAACGCTCACAGCCATCAGCTTCCAGGCGCTCGAGCGTTTCCCAAATGTCGCCGCCGTCTTGCGTCCAACCTCGCGCCGCTAATACCGTGCCGCGCACATCAAGACCTACTGCGATGCGATCACCGAATTCAGAAATTACTTGCGCAGTCCATTGCGGATTTTCTAACGCTGCAGTACCAAGATTTACCCGTCGCGCACCCGTGGCAAGTGCTGCGCGCAATGATTCGTCATCTCGGATACCACCAGAGATTTCAACATTTACATCTAGTCGCCCAACAACCTGGGCAAGAAGTTCTCGATTCTCCCCACGACCAAACGCAGCATCAAGATCTACTAAGTGGATCCACTGCGCGCCACTTGATTGCCAATCCAGCGCTGCGGCTAATGGATCGCCAAATGAAGTTGCGCTATCCGCTTGACCTTGTACTAAACGAACGGCTTGCCCATCAGCAACATCGACAGCTGGCAGCAAGATAAGTGATGACATCTAGTTGACCTCGTTGCTTACTTGAATCGGAAATGTTCGGTTAAATCTTTGTTCGTGCGCACACTTGATTGCTTTCATTTTATTGTCGCAATCCAGTTTGCCAACAATGTCAGACCTGCTTCGCCAGATTTTTCAGGATGAAATTGGGTAGCCCAGAGTGGTCCATTTTCAACAGCTGCGACAAAGTTCTCACCATGATTGGACCATGACACTTTTGGAGCAGTCAACTTTTCGTGTGGATCAAGTTCCCACTTTCTGGCGGCATACGAGTGCACAAAATAAAAGCGCTCATCTTCGATCCCAGAAAACATCTGCGATTGTGATGCGCTCGAAACCGTATTCCAACCCATGTGCGGCAAAACTGGCGCAGTCAGTTGATCTACCGTTCCTGGCCACTCATTTAGCCCAGCATGAAAACCTGTTGGTGCATGTTCCGTGCTTTTCTCGAACAACACTTGCATCCCAACGCAAATTCCAAGTACTGGTCGACTGCCCGCTAACCGACGACCAATAATTTGATCGCCGCGAACATTCTTTAAGCCAGCCATGCAAGATGCGAACGCGCCAACACCTGGAACGAGTAAGGCGTCACAGTTCATTGCCTCATCGAAATCAGCAGAAATTGAAACACTTGCCCCAGTTGTTTCAAGTGCGCGCTGCGCTGATCGAACGTTTCCGGATCCGTAATCCAGAATTACCACAGAGGTCACGAGCTAGAGACTTCCCTTAGTCGAAGGTATGTCAGTAACTCGTGGATCAAGTGCAACTGCATCGCGTAGTGCGCGAGCAACTGCTTTGAACTGGGCTTCACTTACGTGATGAGCATTTCGCCCACTGAGGATTCGGATGTGAATACAGATTTGCGCAGTTGCAATTATTGACTCCCAGATGTGGCGAATCAAAGTGGTGTCAAAAGTTCCGATCAATTCCACGATTTCAGGTTGTTCATGAACTAAATATGGACGACCTGAAAGATCTACTGCTGCGTGGCAGGCTGTTTCATCAAGTGGGACATAAGCATCACCAAATCGGCGGATGCCAACTTTATCTCCAAGCGCAGTTCGGATTGCTTCGCCAATAGCGAGGGAAGTGTCTTCCACGGTGTGGTGAGAATCAACATCAACGTCGCCCTTTGTTTCAACTTTGAGATCAAAGCCACCATGTCGGCCTAACTGGGAAAGCATGTGATCAAAAAATGGCACGCCAGTATTGATATCAAGTAGTCCCGTGCCATCAAGATTTAACTCAACTAGTACTGAACTTTCCTTAGTTGAGCGCTCGATACGTGCGGTGCGTCCGGTGCTTGCGATGCTTGCGATGCTGGCCATGGTGGTCACTTTCCTATTAGTTAGTTGTAACTTTAAGTAATGCAGCTTTGAATAGCGAATTTTCCCGCGGAGTTCCAATGCTTACGCGGAGCCAGCCAGTCGGGCCAGTTTGCCTAATCAAAACCCCTTGCTCAACTAGTTTTTCCCAGATTTGATTTCGATCACTAAATGTTCCAAACATTATGAAGTTTGCCCCACTTGATGCCACATCAAACCCCGCTGCAACGAGCCAACTCATTAAGTCATCACGCTCACTTCGAATCAAGTCCACTTGGCTTAACAATTGCGAACTAAATCGCAGCGCGACCCGAGCAGCTTCTTGTGTGATGGTTGATAAGTGGTATGGCAATCGAACAAGTTGTAATGCATCAATTACCTGCGGGTCTGCCACTGCATAACCAATTCGGGCACCTGCGTAGGAAAAAGCTTTGCTCATAGTGCGAGTCACGATAAGTCGAGGATAATTTTTTATATTGGCTATTGCACTTGGTGTCCCAGGCGCGCGAAATTCAGCGTAAGCCTCGTCAATGATTACGATGCCAGAAAAATTCTCCAACAAGTATTCAATTTCTTTTTGGCCTACAACCGTGCCAGTTGGATTATTTGGCGAAGTTAAAACGATGATGTCAGGTTGCAAAGCTATGGCTACATCTAAGACTTTGGAATCAATCTCAAAATCTGGTTTACGCGAGACTGTTTCATATTTTGTAAATGCATTGCGACAATAGTCTTCATACATTGAATATGTTGGATCAAAAGTTACTAACTTCTTATCTGGTCCCCCAAATAATTGAAGTAATTGCTGCATGACTTCATTAGAACCATTGGCTGGCCAAATATTTTCTTGCGTCAAAGTCACTTGACTCTCAGTTGCCAAGTAGGTTGCCAAATCAGCGCGAAGTGACTTCGCATCGCGATCTGGATAGCGATTAAGTTTGTTGCCAACTTGCGAAATTACCCGAGTCAGTTCAGCCACTAATTCCGGTGACGGGTCAAATGGGTTCTCGTTCGTGTTGAGGCGAACTGGAACTTCGAGTTGGGGTGCGCCGTAAGGTGATCGTCCGACTAGGTCAGCCCGAATTGGCAACTCACTATTTGTGTTGCCCGCGCCGTTACTTGCGCTCATTGGGAACGAATTTCAATGGCAGCTGCGTGACCTGGTAGGCCTTCAGCATTTGCAAGTGTGACAACAGTTTCCGCAATTTCTTGCAGAGCTCGTTCGTCATACTCCACATAATGAATGCCTCGTAAAAATGATTGCACCGATAAGCCTGAGGAATGGCAAGCGCAACCACCGGTTGGAAGAACGTGGTTAGAGCCAGCTGCATAGTCACCGAGTGAAACTGGCGACCAGTCTCCAACAAAAATTGCGCCGGCATTCTTTACTTGGCGCGCAACGGCTGCTGCGTCGCGAGTATGAATTTCTAAGTGCTCCGCAGCATACGCATCAACGACCGCCAGGCCATGAGCTAAATCATCTACTAAAACAAAAGCGCTTTGCTGGCTGGTGAGTGCAATTCGAATTCGATCTGCATTCATGTTTAACGGCACTTGTCGCTCTAAGGCGATTCGAACCTTGTCAATTAGTTCTTGACTATCCGTTACTAAAACGGATGCAGCAACAACATCATGCTCTGCTTGACTAATTAAGTCAGCAGCTACGAATTCAGGGTTAGCTGAATCATCCGCCAAAATTGCAATTTCAGTTGGGCCAGCTTCGGAATCAATTCCGATGAATCCTTTTAGCATTCGCTTAGCTGCTGTGACATACATATTGCCTGGTCCAGTAACAAGTGAGACTGGTTCAATTTCAATTGGTCCGGTGCTGCCATAAGCCATGAGTGCTACTGCTTGAGCGCCGCCGGCTGCGTAAACCTCAGTAACTCCAAGCAACGCGCACGCGGCCAAAATTGTTGGGTGCGGCCAGCCACCAAACTCACTTTGCGGCGGCGAGCAAACAACTAGAGATTCAACGCCAGCAATCTGAGCCGGAACAACATTCATAATTACGCTGCTTGGATAAACATAATTACCGCCTGGCACATAAAGTCCTACGCGCTGCACTGGGATCCAACGTTCAGTAACTGTGCCACCGGGCGCAACTTGCACGACAGTTTCTTCGCGACGTTGTTTTTCGTGAACCAAGCGAACTCGACGAATAGCTTCTTCTAGCGCGGCGCGAATTTTTGGATCAACATTTGCTAGGGCTTGGTCAATAACGTTTTGTGGAACCCGAATTTCTGGCGCACTTACCCCATCAAATTTTGCGGACCATTCTTGTACTGCTACTTCCCCGCGATCGCGGACATCTTCCACAATTGGTCGAACGACTTCAACTACTGCATCTAGGTCAAACTTGGCTCGGGGCACGATATCGCGCAAATCCACAGCCCGGCGAGATCCCCCGCGTAGATCAAGAGTTGACAACATATTGCCAAGTTTAACGGCAAAAGTAAGGCTATAGAATTCTCAAATATGGCTACTGGAACACCTGCAACAACTTTGCTGAATGCGGCTGGAATTATCTATGTGGAGCATGAGTACCAACATGATCCAAGTGCTACTTCATTTGGATTAGAGGCTTCTGAAAAACTTGGAATTGATCCAAGCCAAGTATTTAAGACTTTAGTAGCGCAAGTTGATGACTACTTCGCAGTAGCAATCGTGCCCGTCAACCAACAAGTGAGTTTGAAATCCCTGTCACGGGTGCTGGGCGCAAAAAAAGCCACTATGGCTGACCCGCAGGTTGCCGCGCGAATTACTGGCTATGTCGTTGGCGGAATAAGTCCACTTGGCCAAAAGAATTTACTGCCGACTGTGATTGCTGAGTCAGCCCAATTACTTGGCACCGTACTTGTTAGCGGCGGTAAGCGCGGATTTGATATTGAATTGTCACCAATTGATTTAGCGGAACTGTTGCAAGCAAAGTTCGGGGACATTGCGGTTTAGTAAGTACAGCTTGCGTGCTAAGTAGTTAGCAGTTGCGGTGCTTCTAAACAGTTCGCACCTAATAGCGCTTTTAAGTCGCCAAATAGTGAAGGCGATGGCGAAACTCTTAGCTTGTCGTCAGTCTTAACTGAAACAAACTTGTCTGATTGAATGACCGTCAAGTTGACTTGTGTTGTTCCTGGATGAGCACTCAAAATCTGACGCAACGAATCCATAACCGCAGAATTTACGCGAGACTCTGGAATGTAAACAGTAACTGGTCCAGAAAACGCTGCGCTGACATCAGGGATAGAGACTTCAAGGGCTGCAACACGTGGACCTTCGTCATCGCGTTTTTCAATTCGTACTTTCATCAAGACAATTGCATCTTCATTTAACAAGGTAGCAACTTTTGTAAAAGTATTTGGCCACACCATTACTTCAACCACGCCTTCTAAATCTTCCAGCGAAACTATGGCCCATTTGTCGCCAGAGCGCTTCGTAGTCTTAAATTGCACACTGCTTACTAGCCCGCCCAGAGTTACTACTGCGCCATCGGTTGCTTCAGCTACTCCAGAGATTGGCATCGAGGTACTCATAGCTAAAAGATGCTCCACACCAAATAGCGGATGGTCGCTTACATAAAGGCCAAGCATGTCGCGCTCTTGCGCCAACATGGTTTTCTTATCCCATTCCTCAAGAGAGATGTTGACATCAACGCCGCCAATTGAATCATCGGAGTGATCTTGTGAGGTTCCAAATAAATCGAACTGCCCAATTGCTTCAGCTTTTTTAGTGTCCAATACCGAGTCAACAGACTCAATGTGGATTGCGAACAGCCCTCGTCTAGTGTGACCTAATGAATCAAAGGCACCAGCTTTGATTAAGGATTCGATAACTCGCTTGTTACAAACTTGAACATCAACTTTGGCTAAGAAGTCACCAAAGGATGTGAAGCGACCTTTTTTGGCGCGACTGATTTTTAGCGACTCAACAACGTTGACTCCAACGTTTCGCACTGCAGCAAGACCAAAGCGAATGTCCGTTGCAATTGCGGTGAAATCAACGTCAGATTCATTTACATCAGGTGGTAAAACTTTGATGCCCATGCGCCGACATTCGTTTAGGTAAACAGCCGACTTATCTTTGTCATCTTTCACGCTAGTTAGCAGCGCTGCCATATATTCCGCTGGATAATTTGCTTTTAGATATGCAGTCCAATACGAAACCAAACCATAACCAGCACTATGTGCTTTGTTAAATGCATAATCTGAGAATGGAACAAGAGTTTCCCAAAGTCGGTTAATTGCTGCTTGCGAGAAATTACGTTCTTTCATGCCAGCTTCAAATGGCACATATTCTTTATCGAGAATTTCTTTCTTTTTCTTACCCATAGCTCGGCGCAACAAATCTGCTTGACCAAGGGTGTAGCCAGCAACTTCCTGCGCAATAGCCATTACCTGTTCTTGATAAACGATTAGGCCATAGGTATCTCCCAAGATCGCAGCTAGTGGCTGCTCCAAGTCAGGATGAATTGGAACTTGGGCTTTACGTTTGTTTTTGTAATCGGCGTAGTCAGTGTGTGCGTTCACACCCATCGGACCCGGCCGGTACAGCGCAAGTACAGCGGAAATGTCGCCAAACGAGTCAGGGTTCATGGAGCGCAATAGGGAGCGAATGGGTCCACTGTCGAGTTGGAATACCCCAAGGGTGTCGCCTCGCGCTAACAACTCGTAAGTTTTTAAATCATCAAGTCCGAGATCCTCAAGAACAATAGTTTCATCGCGGTTGGATTTAATGTTGAGCAAAGTGTCGTCAAGGACAGTGAGATTTCGAAGTCCAAGGAAATCCATTTTTAGCAAACCTAGGGATTCACAGGCCCCCATATCGAATTGGGTAATGATTGCGCCATCTTGATCACGCCGCCAAATCGGCAAAATGTCGAGCAGTTCCTCTTTACACAAAATCACACCGGCTGCGTGCACACCTGTCTGACGCTTTAGGCCTTCGATACCGCGCGCAGTATCTACAACAGTTCGAACGTCGGCTTCATCATCATAAAGTTGACGGAATTCGCCCGCTTCCCCAAAGCGATCATGATCCGGATCGAAAATTCCCGAAAGTGGAATGTCTTTACCCATGACGCCGGGCGGAATAGTTTTGTTGATCTTGTCACCAAGTGCATACGGGAAGCCAAGTGCGCGGGTAGCGTCTTTGACGGCCGCTTTCGCTTTAATCGAGGCATACGTAATGATCTGGGCAACGCGTTCCTCGCCATATTTATGTGTGGCATAGCGAATCATTTCGCTGCGGCGACGCTCATCAAAGTCAATGTCAATATCAGGCATAGAAATGCGCTCAGGATTTAAGAAGCGCTCAAAAAGTAAACCGTGCTTTATTGGATCAAGTTCAGTGATTCCAAGTGCCCATGCAATCAAAGCACCTGCTGCCGAACCTCGACCCGGACCAACTCGAATTCCTTCTTCGCGAGCATGACGACATAAGTCAGAGACGACTAGGAAGTAACCAGGGAATCCCATTTGCTCAACAACGGCTAATTCAAATGCAGCTCGCTCTAAATGTTCTGGTGGGATTACATCGCTGTTGAAGCGTCGCTTTAAACCTAAGTGAACTTCCTTGACTAACCAGGAGTTTTCAGTTTCACCACTTGGCACTGGGAACGATGGAAGTAAATCTTGGCCTTCAACAAAATTGATGTTGCATCGCTCGGCGATTAATAACGTGTTGTCACACGCCTCTGGGAGCTCGCGCCAGACTTCGCGCATCTCGGCTGCAGTCTTTAAGTAAAAGTCTTGGGCATCGAATTTAAATCGCTTTGGATCATCCATAGTCGATCGAGTACCAATGCAAAGTAGAACTTCGTGCATTCGAGCGTCTTCGGGATATACATAGTGCAGATCATTTGTTGCGACTAATCCAAGATTTAAGTTCTTGGCGATCTTTAATAAGTCCTCTCGATGGCGACGCTCAATTCCAAGACCGTGATCCATGAGTTCAACAAAATAATTTTCTTTACCTAAAATCTCGCGCATAGTTGCTGCGGTACTCAGGGCTTTGTCGTAATTGCCTGCCTGTAACCACCGATTAACTTCTCCCGATGGGCAACCAGTTGTACCGATAATTCCAGCGCCATGAGTTTGTAAAAGTTCGGCATCAAAGCGCGGCTGGTAATAAAAGCCTTCCAAACTTGCTTTGCTGGAAAGACGAAATAAATTATGTAACCCAACATTGTTTTCAGCCCACAGTGTCATGTGGGTGTAGTTGTAGCGACCACGACCAGCGCCATCAAGGGAAGTGTCATCAACTGCTGGGGATCCAAAATCAAAAGGTGCTCGAAGAGCTCGACCTTGTGGGGCGTAATAACCCTCGATACCAATGATTGGCTTAACGTTTGTGGCTTGAGCTTTTTTCCAAAACTCAAAGGCGCCGTATAGGTTGCCGTGATCCGTCATAGCAATCGCTGGCATTCCGAGCTCATCAGCCTTGGCGAATAAATCATCTAGGCGGGCTGCGCCATCCAACATGGAGTACTCGGTGTGCACATGTAGATGCACAAACGAGTCATTGCTCACGGGATTAGTTCCTTATGTTTTAGGGGCAAAATGCGAGAGGAAGGACGCTCCCCTAGGTTACTCGCGCGCTGCGACATTACTGCGAGGCGTACCTATGTCCCAGAAAAGTAGGGAGGAATTTGGAGCTAAAGATTTCGAGCTAATTCCAAAGATCTTGCTAGATCAGGTGCATACGGTGAGGTAAAACTAACTTGATCCCCTGATATTGGGTGCTCAAAACCTAACCGGACTGCATGGAGCCATTGTCGATCAAGTTTTAGTTTTGCAGCCAGGGTTGGATCAGCGCCATAAGTTAAGTCGCCACAACACGAATGACGAAGACCTGACATGTGCACTCGGATTTGGTGTGTTCTTCCCGTTTCCAAGTGGACTTCCAAAAGTGAGGCATAAGCAAAGGATTCCAAAGTGTCATAGTGCGTAATGCTGGGCCGGCCACCGCTCATTATCGCAAATCGGTAAGACGAAGTTGGGTGACGATCAATTGGCGCCTCAATCGTGCCATTAATTGGATCTAGTCTGCCTTGAATCAAGGTGTGATAAATCTTGTCGACAATGCGATCGCGGAATTGATCCTTGATGCTTACGTAAGCCCGCTCAGATTTAGTAACAACCATCAGGCCACTTGTTCCAACATCAAGGCGGTGCACAATTCCTTTTCGCTCTGACGGGCCGTAAGAAGTTAGTACCGTGCCCATTGCCTCCAGGGAACCAGTCACTGTTGGACCAGACCAACCTTGACTTGGATGCGCAGCAACACCTGCGGGCTTATCGATGACTACAAATGAATCGTCTTGAAAAACAATTGGGAGTTCAACAGTTGGTTCTGCTACGTGCATATCTGGATCAGGTAAATCAACTTCGATGACATCGCCAAACGCTAAGCGAGCACTTTTTTGCGCCACTTTTGAGTTAATCGTTACTCGAGCATCTTCAATCAGAGTTACGCACGTGGCGCGCGACTCACCAGTAAGTCGAGACAGAGCGACATCGCAGCGCTCGCCCTCGAGGGATTCATCAATTGGCCAAATCCGAATCATGATTTATCCAAATTACTTGGCTGCTCAGAAATACCGGGAGCACTGTATTCCACGCCACGAATCGACAGGATAACCATAGTGATTGCACCAACAACAACGGCGCTATCGCTGATATTAAACATTGGGTAGTTCGGCAGCAAAATAAAATCAACTACGTGACCTTGAAATGGTTCAGGACTTCTGAACAAGCGATCAATTAGATTTCCGAGTGCGCCGCCAAGCATTGCGCCTAATGCAATAGCCCAAACTCGGTTCACAACATTTTTAGATATGGCCAAAATTGCAATTGCAACTGCGATTGAAATTATGGTGAATACCCAAGTTACGTTTGTGCCGATCGAAAATGCAGCGCCAGGATTGCGAAAGAATGAAAATTGTAAGAAAGTGCCAATTACTTGGATGTTACTTTCGTTTTCTAAAGTCGCGACTGCCCAAACCTTTGTTGCAAGATCAAAAGCAACAACAACGGCTGCCGTAATAAATAATGGGCGACGATACACGGAGTTAGGAACGGTCCTGACGTTCGCGACATGGCATGCAAAGTGTGGCCCGCGGATTAGCTTCTTGAAGTCGAAGCTTGCCAATCTGCTTGCCACAGTTTTCGCAAGCACCATATGTGCCAGCATCAATGCGATCTAATGCGCGATTAGTTTGATCTAGTAAATCCTTTTTATTGGAAAGGATGGAGATCTCATGTTCACGTTCGAAAGTCTTTGTACCTGCATCAGCCTGGTCATCGCCAGCGCCTTCGCCGCTTTCGGTGATTAGGGCGTGGAAGTTCTCTTCAGCCTGGGCAATTTCAGCGATGAGTTCTTCTGCTTCTTTGTTAAGAGTTTTACGCACGGCATTTAGTTGCGTCTTGGTCCAATTGGATTCATCTTCTTGCACAACTGGGTGCTTAGGCACAGCTTTCTTGCCAGGAACTGCTTTTCGCACCGATGGCAAACCTACAGAGCCAATCGGATTGATTATCTGAACTGGCGGACCAGCAAGCGCAGCGGCAGCGGCAGCTTCGGCTTTTGCGATGGCTGCTAATTGAGCTTTAGTAACTTTGGGTACTTTAACAATTACTGGTTTTGGGGCCACTACTTTTTTGGCGGGCGCGGCTTTCTTAGCGGGCACGACTTTCTTGGCAGCTTTTTTGGTGGGCACGACTTTCTTGGCAGCTTTTTTGGTGGGCACGACTTTCTTGGCAGCTTTCTTGGCAGGCACAGTCTTCTTCGCAGCTTTCTTGGCAGGCACAGCTTTCTTGGCAGCCTTCTTTGCGGGCGCGGCTTTATCGGCCTTCTTTGTTGCCTTTTTAACTGGCTTTACAGCCATTGCTTCACCCCTTTAATTTGGTTTCACGACTCTAAACTCTACCGAGCCTGATTTCTAAGGCTGGCTTGACGGTACGGTAATTAATTCATTCTGGCAATTTGAACCAGCGATGCGGAATTTTTGCCCATTTCTAGTAATCTTTGAACTTAATCGGTAAAACGATGACGAAGACACAGCAAGGCGCCTGCAATACCGAAAAAAGCGAGCTGGGGACGGTGTAAGCCCAGTTTCAGTGTGCGAAATGCCTTGCTATCACTTCTGAGTTGCTTCGAAGAACAGCTAAGTTACGAAAGTGGCTAGCTCAGTAGAACGAGTAGCCGATTACCTAAAGTGGATTGCGCCGTTTGCTTCCAAGCAAACGGCAAGGTCAACAAGGGTGGTACCGCGGTAATGGATAACAATCCATCTCGTCCCTTGAAAACTCGCTTGGACTTCACGGTTTAGGCGAGAACTGACCCGCAATCGACAAGGAAATTTACGATGGCTTACCGCGATGTACCCGCGAAAATTGATCTACCAGCGATGGAGCATGAAGTGCTCTCGTTCTGGAAAGACAATGACATCTTTCATGAGTCACTTGCTAGAACTGCTGATGGCCCGCGTTGGGTTTTCTATGAAGGCCCGCCGACTGCAAATGGCAAACCTGGCACCCACCATGTTGAAGCCCGAGTGTTTAAGGACATCTTTCCGCGCTATCGAACCATGAAGGGTTTTAACGTTCCGCGCAAAGCCGGCTGGGATTGCCACGGACTACCGGTTGAACTGGCTGTTGAAAAAGAATTGGGATTTACCGGCAAGCAGGATATTGAAAAATACGGCATTGCTGAATTTAATCAGCGCTGCAAAGAGTCAGTGCTTCGTCACGTAGATGAATTTGAAGCAATGACTTCGCGTATGGGTTATTGGGTAGACATGGACCAGGCGTACTGGACTATGGACGAGAACTACATCGACAGTGTGTGGTGGAGCTTAAAGCGAATTTTCGATAAAGGTTTGCTCGTGCAAGATCACCGAGTGTCGCCTTATTGCCCACGCTGTGGCACCGGATTATCAGATCATGAATTAGCGCAGGGCTACGAAGATGTTGTTGATGCCTCCGTTTACGTTCGCTTCCCTATTACTAGCGGAGCATTGCCAGAAAAGTATTCCGGAATTTCATTATTGATTTGGACTACTACGCCGTGGACTTTAATTTCAAATACTGCAGCCGCAGTAAATGGCGAAGTTGATTATGTTGTTGCCCAAGCGTCTGATGGTGAGTATCTGGTAATTGCCGAGGCGCTGCGAGAGAAAGTACTTGGGGAAGATTCTAAAGTTTTGGAAACTATTAGCGGCAGCGACTTAGAGGGCACTTCCTACAAGCGTCCATTTGATTGGGTGGAGTTCCCAGAAACAACAGCGCCGATTCATACTGTCTTATTGGCTGACTTCGTAACAGTTCAAGATGGCACTGGAATCGTGCATGAAGCGCCGGCGTTTGGCGCCGAGGATCTTGCGCTTTGTCGTTCATACGGCTTGCCAGTTGTTAATCCAGTACTACCTAATGGAACGTTTGAAGCAGGCATTCCAGAAGTTGCTGGCGTATTTTTCAAAGCTGCAGACCCACGTCTAGTCGAATTGTTGCAAGAAGCGGGCTTACTATTTCGTCACTTGCCGTATGAGCACTCCTACCCACACTGCTGGCGGTGTCACACCGCGTTAATTTATTACGCGCAACCATCTTGGTACATCAGAACAACAGCGATTAAAGATCAGTTACTCGCTCAAAATGAAGCCACTAATTGGTTCCCGGACACAGTCAAGTCAGGCCGTTTTGGTGATTGGCTAACTAACAATGTGGACTGGGCACTTTCCCGAAATCGATATTGGGGTACGCCACTTCCGATCTGGCGCTGCGAAGAGGGTCACTTAACTTGTGTGGGTGGCCGGCGCGAATTAGCGGAACTTGCTGGCGATGAAACTTTAACCATTGATCCACACCGACCATTTGTGGACGATGTGACATTTGCTTGTCCGCAGTGTGCTGGCGTCGCATCACGTGTGCCAGAAGTAATTGACTGCTGGTATGACTCAGGCGCAATGCCGTTTGCGCAATGGGGTTACCCAGAACAAAATAAAGAAACATTTGAGGCAAGTTACCCGGCTGACTTCATCTGTGAAGCAATTGACCAAACTCGAGGTTGGTTCTATACCTTGATGGCAATTGGCACATTGGTGTTTGAAGAATCATCATATGAAAACGTGCTGTGCTTAGGCCACATCCTGGATGAAGATGGTCGCAAGATGAGTAAGCATCTTGGTAACGTCCTGGAGCCAATGGGCTTAATGGATGAGCATGGCGCTGATGCACTGCGTTGGTTCATGTTGGTTAGCGGTTCACCATGGCAAGCACGTCGCGTTGGTCATAGCACGATCGCCGAAGTTGTTCGCAAAACTTTATTGACGTATTGGAATACTGTGGCATTCCAGAGTTTGTATGCGCGCGCAAGTTCATGGGACGGCAACAGCGGATCTCTTGCACTGTTACTAGAACTTGACGGCTTAACAGAATTAGATCGTTGGGCTATTTCGCAAGCCACTCGCCTAGCGCGAGATGTTGACCTGGCACTTGAGCAATTTGATACCCAGCGCGCCGGTCGCTTCATTGCTGAATATGTTGATGATCTAAGCAACTGGTACGTGCGTCGCTCACGTCGTCGCTTTTGGGATGGGGATCTGGCTGCACTAGGTACGCTGCATCACTGCTTAAAGATTGTGACGCAAGTTATGGCGCCATTCACACCATTTATAACGGAACGAGTTTGGCAAGATCTATTTACTGAGTCCCAAACTCCATCCGTTCATTTAAGCGAATGGCCAGCTTGGTCGCCCGATCAGATTAGCGACACTTTGCGTGATCAAGTGCAATTAACTCGCCGATTAGTAGAGCTAGGTCGTTCGGCGCGCGCTACTTCTGGTGTCAAGACAAGGCAACCATTACAGCGGGCATTAGTTGCAGCGCCAGGTTGGGATCAATTGCCCGAGAGTTTGCAGGCCCAGATCCGCGATGAGGTTAATGTGCTCAGTTTAGAAAGTTTGGCAGCTACTGATGAATTAGTGGATGTCACCGTCAAAGCTAATTTCAAAACCTTGGGTGCCCGCTTTGGTAAAACTACGCAAGAGATTGCGGCCCAGATTGCTAAAGAGGATCCGCGGGACTTAGTTGCTGCGCTTCGAAATGGCCCAACCAAGATCACCGCTCTTGGAACTGAATATGACATTAATTCTGAAGACATTGTCATTACCGAAGTTCCTCGGGAGGGCTGGACAGTTGCTAGTGACGCAGGTGAGTCCTTGGCTCTTGATCTGGCCTTAACTCCAGAACTAATCGGTCAAGGTATTGCTCGTGATGTGACTCGCTTAATTCAAGATGCTCGCAAGAGCTCGGGCTTTGAGATCAGCGACCGAATTAGAGTTACTTGGCAAGCGGGGGCGGGGGCGACAGTGGACGCACTAAATACCCATCAAGGCTTGATCTGCGCCGAAGTATTGGCAACGTCATGGCAACAAGGCGAAGTCGCTGCGCCAACTGCCACAGATGAAGAGTTGGACTTAAAGGTGTTAATTGCAAAAGCGTGAATTGCTTAGGTGAATTAAAAAAATAAGACCCAGGAATTTTCCTGGGTCTTATTTTTGATAAATAACTAGGTATTAATCTTCAGTGACCTGACGGTCGCCACTTATGTTTTTTGTATCGAGTTCGCGAAGTTGACCCTCTAGGTAGCTGCGCAAGCGACCGCGGTACTCACGTTCGTAAGCGCGCAATTCCTCAACGCGACGCTCCATGGATACGCGCTGGGCTTCTAGCTCGCGAGTCATGTTGGATACGTTGCTCTTGGCTACAGTCAGCATCTGCTCGGATTCGATGCGAGCTGCTGAGATTGCCTCATCTGCAGCGCGCTGGGCTAATTCAAGGATGCGAACTGAGGCAATGCCCTGTTCGGCCGGTGTGGATGCTTGCGCAACTGCGTCGGCAATGCCATCTGCCTGCTCGGTTAACGCTGCCGTTAACTGCTCGGAAAGTTCTGCAATTTTGGCTGCAGCGGCAACTGCCTCGTTGCGCAGATTTACAAGTTCGGAGTCCAGCGCGTTAATGCGATCCTGGGAAGCCTTTAATGCTTCATCGCTTGCGCCATCATCATTTGAAACTCCAACACGAGTGTGCGCATCTTCAAGTTGCTTTTGTGTTTGTTGAAGTTCATTTTTTAGTTGAGCGTTCTCATCACCAAGTGAACGAATTTCTTCGCGAATGGATTCAGGTACCTCGCCTTTGGTAACTGCGCGCAAGTCCTGTGCTTCCAGCGTCACTGCTGACAAGGAAACTTCGATTTCATCTAGGAAGTTATCTACCTCATCAAGGTCATAGCCTTCTTTGAATCGAACTGTTGTGAACTGCTTATTACGCACGTCTTCGGGCGTTAGCGCCATCGTGTCTACCTTTCGTCGTAAATCTGGAAACTAGCTCATTCATTAGGAATCAGTCAATTCGCCTTTCCTAGACTAGGGAAAAACCCTGAAAAGTGAAACTCATCCCTGTGTCTGTTGGTGAAATAACTTGGAAAAATACGAACATTTCAGGCTTTGGTCGGGCTAAATGCCAGCTAAAACCCCACGGGTAATTGAGATCGCAAAGAGCAAGATAAGAAAAGACAGATCCAGCGAAATACTGCCAATTCGCAAATTAGGTACCACTTTTCGAATCGCCTTAAGCGGTGGATCAGTGAGGGTAAATACGGTTTCACTCAGTAAAAGTAGGGGCCCACGAGGACGCCAATCGCGGGCGAAGATTGCAACGTATTCCAAAACCAGTCGCGTTATCAGCACTAAGACATAAAGATTTAGTAAAGATGAAATAAACGAGGCGATTATTGACACAGTGGATCAGAGTTAGCTCTGGTTGAAAAAGGGATCTTCACGAAGTTGTGCGCGAGCTGCTGCGCCAATGTCAACGTTGGCAGGTGAAAGTAAAAATACACCTTTAGTAACTTTTTCAATAGTTCCATGCAAGCCAAATGCTAAGCCAGCTGAGAAATCAACAATGCGTCTGGCATCAGCATCATCCATGTCACTTAAATTCATGATCACTGGTGTGCCAACGCGAAACTCTTCGCCAATTCGGCGAGCATCGTTGTAAGTGTGTGGGTGCAAAGTTGTGATGCGGTAAACATCGGCAAGTGGCTGCGCTGTGCGAGTTGGCGCTACGTAGGAATTCTCATTCTGGCTTACGGCGCGCTCGTAACCGGAGTTACTTGCCATCGGGCGAGCAACTTGTTCATCTTGACCGTCGAACTCGGCATATTCGCCAAATTCATCGGCATATTCGCCGCCGTCGACAAGACCGAGGTACTCAGCCATTTTGCGCATTGCGTTAGCCATGGGGTTAGCTCCTTGCAGGGTTAATTACTAACGAACTTACCCTTGAAACCCTCGATTTCCGAGGATAGATGACCCAATTCTTAGGTGTGTCGCGCCAAATTTAAGGGCAGTTTCAAAGTCGCCACTCATGCCCGCCGAAATCCAATCAGCTTTCGGATTGCGCTGTTGCACTTGCGCGGAAATATCCTGCAAGAGCGCGAAAGCCTGGGCATCATCTCCGCCCAGTGGCGCAACACCCATTACGCCCTGAAGTTCCAGGCCTGGAGTTTGCATAATTTGTTCAGCAAGATCTATAACTTGATTTGGCATTGCGCCGCCGCGATTATCTTTTGGACTTGGATCCAAGTCGACCTGAATCAAAGCGGCTAACGGCGTCGTGCGGGTAAGGACTGCCTTGCCAAGTGCGTTTACTAAGTCAGAACGATCAACGCTGTGCACCACATCTGCCCAAGTCGCCACACTCTTTGCTTTATTAGTTTGTAGTTGCCCGATTGCATGCCAAGTTAAATTTAGATCTTTAACTTCATCAGATTTAGGTTTTGCTTCCTGGTCGCGGTTCTCCCCTACATCGGTTACACCGAGTCCTGCCAAAAGTTTCACATCAGATGCTGGCCAAGTTTTAGTCACAACGATTAACGTCACTTCACTTGGCGAGCGGTGCGCCGCAGCACAGGCAGCTGCAATTTCTTGGGTTACTAATTCCAAGTTGTTTTGCAAATGAAGTTTGCGTTCCATACCCACCACTCTAGGAACCAGAGCGAACAACTAACAATCCACCACGACCAGTGGGCTTACCATTTGCCTTTCGGTAGGAAAATAAGTTTTCATTTTCTTGGGTGCAGCCCGGGAATTCATGAATCTGTTCAATTTGCTTTGCCAGAACGCTTCGCACTCCAGCGCGCAGGTCTAAGTGCGTATCATCGAAAACTGCCGCCGGGAGTTGCTTCCTGAATTGCGAAACTCGCTCGCTTGGTACTTCATAACAGCTGCCACAAATGGCTGGACCGATGACTGCTTTAGTTTGGGCAAGCTCGCCACCATTTAATACAAAGGCATCGACTACAGATTGCATGACATCTGCAAGTACCCCGCGCCACCCAGCATGTCCTACTGCAATCACGCCAGAAATCGGATCTACTAACGCGAAGCCAACGCAATCTGCTGCTAACGCAAGCAGCGCCAGATCGGATTCTTTAGTCACGAGACCATCACCACTTGGCGCAGTTCCCGCGCTGGCTACAACGTTGACTTTGTTGCCGTGGATTGCTGACATTACGCAGACATCGGGTGTGCCTGCCAACAAGGCAACTATGTCTAGATTTCTACGCACTGCAGCTGGATCATCGCCAACATAATCTGCAAGATTAAATGAATTAAAGGGCGCCGAGCTTGAGCCCCCGAATTTGCTAAAGGAAATGACACTTACATTAGAAAATGTGATCTGATCAAAAACTTGCGGCGGGCTCGGCATTAATTAACTAACGCTAGTTTCGAGAAATTTCTAGCGAAGAAAATCAGGTACGTCCAAGTCACCAGAGTCTGTGGACTCTTCGTCATCTTGAACTTGGCTCGAGTTAGATCCGTTAGTTGGTGCCTCGCCAAACAAATTGTCGAAGTTGTCATCTTCATCCGATACCTGGCCTGCGCCAAATGCTCCGCTCGAATAAAAATCTGGCGTAACTGGAATTGAACCTGCACTTCCATCACGCGCTAAATCATTTGCAACTGCTGCTGCTAGCGGCGTCTCATCAAGAACTTGCTTTGACAATGGCGAAGTTGAACGGTTTGAAGGTGGTGCGCCGCCATCAAACCCGGCAGCAATCACAGTGACTTTAACTTGGTCGCCTTGCGTGTCATCAATTACTGCACCAAAAATAATGTTGGCATCAGGATGAACTGCACTTTGCACCATTCGGGCTGCTTCATTAATTTCGAATAGCCCCAAATCGCTGCCACCAGAGATCGACATCAAAACACCACGGGCGCCTTCAATGCTTGCTTCAAGTAGTGGACTTGAAATTGCTTGACGCGCAGCTTCGATTGCGCGATCTGGGCCACGCGCTGATCCGATTCCCATCAAAGCGCTGCCAGCATCTTTCATAACGCTTCGCACATCTGCGTAATCTAAGTTAATTAATCCAGGAGTAGTTATTAAGTCGGTAATGCCGCTCACGCCTTGGAGCAATACTGAGTCAGCGTGACGGAATGCATCAATAACGCTGATGCCGTTGTCAGCTAATTCAAGTAAGCGATCATTTGGGATCACAATTAAAGTGTCAACTTCCGAGCGAAGTAGATCAATACCGTCATCAGCTTGTGCTGATCGGCGTTTTCCTTCAAAACTAAATGGTTTAGTTACCACTCCAATAGTTAAGGCATCCATATCGCGCGCGATCTTTGCAATTATTGGTGCGCCACCGGTTCCAGTACCGCCACCTTCACCTGCGGTAACAAAGACCATGTCTGCGCCGCGCAGCACCTCTTCAATTTCTTCGCGGTGATCAAGTGCTGCTTGACGACCAATTTCTGGGTCGGCGCCAGCGCCTAGGCCACGAGTTAGGTCCCTACCAATATCAAGCTTGACGTCAGCATCGCTCATTAATAATGCTTGCGCATCAGTATTAATAGCAACGAACTCCACACCCTTTAGCCCTGCTTCAATCATTCGATTGATTGCATTTACGCCACCGCCACCGATACCTACGACTTTGATAAGAGCTAAATAATTCTGCGGTGCAGCCATGATGCTTGCCTCTCTGGAAGTTGATGTTTGAAACTTTAAGTAGCAATCTTGGTTGCTACGACTTAGTAAACAACTCTCAACCTCATCTAGAGCCTTAAAGTTATGTCAACTAAGTGCAGATACAAGTTACGGGCTAAATAAGGAGAATCGCTTGATTTAACGCTGGCGTGTCGAACTTTGCTTAGCTCAAATAAAAATAGTTATTTCACAACTGTGGCGGCATCCGGAGCACTGACATTTATCACGGTGTAACCCTTGTCCATTAGCGCTTGGGCTACTTCGACTTTGTCAGCTGCTCTTTCGCCAGAACCAAAAGTAATTACTGCGCCACTACCTAACGTGGCTACGATGCTGTCTTGGGAAGGTGCTGCTAACCCAGTTAACTGCCACTGCGCAGGTATGGCTGCCAATGTTTGAATTGCGCCCAACATTGCATTGCTATCTGGCTGCGCTGAAATAACAAGTAGTCCTGCAGGTGGCGCCACTACCACACCAGCGTTTTGCCCCTCGGCATCAATTAAATTAAAGCCACTGACTGTGGCAGCAACTGCAATCGGATTTCGCTCCGTTACTTTAATCAAAATAGTGTGTGGCCAGCCGCGTTCAACAGTTGCAACTTTAATTTCTGGCAATGCCATTAGTTGCTCTGTCATGGTGGCTGTGTTTATCGACATCAAGGAATTCCCGATTGGAACTGCTGCGATGCCAGAAATTTGTTCAACTGTGAGGCGGGAGTTTCCAGTTACCGTTACACCTTCGGCAATAAACCATTTTGATTGGTAAAGGCTCCACCAGCCCGAAACTGCAAGCACGAGAATTAACCAAATCAACCAAGGCACTTTTGATTTGCGAACATTTTTTGGATTCGCTGAGCGAACGGTTTGGGACATGTTGTTACTTGGAATCTAAGAGCGTGAGAATTTCAGGGCACATCATTCCAATGTCCCCCGCACCAAGCGTCATAATGATGTCACCTGGTTGTGCGTAATTCGCCAAATGTCCAGCAACTTGTGACCATGAAGGTTCGAATATAACTTGCTCTGGTGCCAACGAAACATTGTTAGCCATAGTGCTACCGGAGGCTCCTGGAATCGGAGTTTCGCCGGGAGCAAATACTTCCAAGACAACGACGAAATCTGCCAAGCCAAGTGCTTGTCCAAATTCTTTAGAAAAAAGTGCAGTGCGGTAGTAATGATGTGCCTGGAAAGCCGCAAGCACCCGGCCAGATCCAACTACGGTACGGGCAGCGCGCAATACGGCGTCGATTTCAGTTGGATGATGTGCGTAATCATCAAAAACCCGGACGCCACTTACTTCACCACGGAATTCAAATCTGCGATGTGTTCCAGTGAAACCTTGCAACCCAGCAACACAATCTTGTGAACTACAACCTTGTTCAAGTGCTGCGATAAAAGCGGCTGTGGCATTTAGGGCGTTATGAACTCCTGGTACGAGTAACTTAATCGGACCATGCGTTTGTTCTTTGAAGCGAATTGTAAATTCTGAGCCAACGCTGCCACTAGGGAGCAAAGTTAGTACTGCGTCGTTATCCGCGCCTTGCCCATAAGTGATTATCTTTGCGCCAAGCTTTTCTGCACGTTTAGCAACTTCGCGAGCGCCAGCATCATCGCCACAAACTATTGCAGAGCCACCGTTACTTTTAGTGCCCACCATAAAGTCAACGAATGCTTGTTCAATAGCAGCAAGTGACTCCCAGTAATTTAAATGGTCAGCTTCTACGTTTGTGACGATGGCATAAGTAGTTGGCAAAACTAAAAATGTGCCATCACTTTCATCTGCTTCGACAACAAACAGATCGCCCGAACCTTGGTGGGCATTACTCCCCGATTCATTCATCTCCGAGCCAATGACAAAAGATGGGTCCTTGCCAGCATTTTGCAATATGACAGTCACCATTGAAGTTGTGGTGGTTTTTCCATGTGTTCCAGCCACGCTAATTGTGGTGGAACCGATTAGTAACTCAGCGAGCGCAGTGGCTCGATTTATGACTGGAATCCCAAGTTGAGTTGCTTTTAGTACTTCTGGATTCTCTGTGCCAATTGCTGTGGAGACCACAACGCACGATGGCAATGCACCCGCCAACTCCAATTGATTTTCATCGTGGCCAACATAAACGTTTGCGCCAAGTGGCTTTAATGCTTGCAGGCGCCGTGAATCTTTTGCATCGCTACCAGAGACTTCGATGCCACGAGCTAGCAGCACTCGGGCAATGCCACTCATACCAGCGCCACCGATTCCAATTATGTGGATTCGCCCAGTTAAGTACGTCATGTCTTAAGTATTTCGTACTACGGATAAAACGAGGTCGCAAAGGGCTGCGGCTGCATCTTTGTGCCCTAATGAAGCGCTGGCTTTAGACATGGCGGCTAAGGCACTGTCGTTACGCAAAATTGGGGCAATCTGCTTGTCGACAAATTCGGCAGTGAATTCAACATCTGAAATTAGCAATGCACCACCGGCATTAACTACTGGCCCGGCATTTAAACTCTGTTCGCCATTCCCAATTGGAAGTGGCACAAAACATGCTGGTAGTCCAGCTGCAGTTAACTCAGCAACTGTCATCGCGCCCGCACGAGCAATCACAAAATCAGCAGCAGAATATGCCAAATCCATACGAGCTAAATAGTTCAAGGGAAAGTAACGCGAAGTTGCTGGGTTTTGGAACTCGTTTTTTTGACCGACCAAATGAATCACCGAGAAGTCGTTCAAGTTGCCATTGTTTAAGCAATCAGCAATCACGGAATTAAGTTTTACCGAACCTTGGGATCCGCCAAAAACTAAAATACATTTCGCATCTTGGGAAATTCCAAAAAATTCTCGGGCTTGATTACGAGATTTTGCTCGATCCAAATCCTCCATGACTTTGCGCAGTGGAATTCCAATTAGTTGTGCGCGCGGCAAACTACCTGGCACCGTTTCAGCCACAGCAGCAGCGAATCTAGCGCCAACTCGGTTTGCTAAGCCAGCTCGAGCATTTGCTTCGTGCACAACGATTGGAACTACCCCGCGCGCTGCTAAATACGCGGGTATCGATACATACCCGCCAAACCCAACGACGACATCAGCTTGTAGGTCCAACAGTAATTTTCGAGTTTGCGCAATTGCCGATCGCAAGCGAGTTGGCAGCGTCACTAAGTCGCCACTTAGTTTTCGAGGTAGTGGAACTGCTGGAATCAATTCCAACTTGTAACCTCTGGCCGGAACTAAATCAACTTCAAGTCCACGTGAGGTTCCTAGCACCGTAATTTTTATATTGGGATCAATAATTTTAAGATGATCAGCCAAATTTAGTGCTGGTTCAATGTGACCTGCAGTGCCTCCGCCCGCAAGGACTATGTTCACAAAGTTTTCCAATTCATAATTTAAAACCTAGTGGCGCTGACTTTGCATCACAGCTTCATGTTTGGCAAAAGCCATCAAGACACCCATGGCAACCAAACTCGGAATGAGTGAGGACCCGCCATAACTAACCATTGGAAGTGGGACACCGGTAATTGGCAGGATTCCAAGAACTGCGCCGATATTCACCAGCGCCTGAACAACTATCCAAGTTAAGATTCCCAGTGCAGCAATTTGAATGAAAGCTTCATTAGTACTTCGAGCAATTCGCAATCCAATGACTGCAATTGTTATGAAAAGTATCAGCACTGTCATGGTTCCTAAGATGCCAAGCTCTTCGCCGATGACTGCATATATAAAGTCAGTATGCGCCTCTGGCAGGGTTCCCCATTTTTCACGGGAGCCGCCTAGGCCAACGCCCCACCAACCACCAGAACCAAGTGCTTGCTGGCCTCGAATAACTTGAAACCCAGTTCCTTGCGCATCTGCGAACGGATCTAGCCAGGAAGTAAATCTTGCCATTCGATATGGAGCCGCAATTGAAAGCGCCGCAATTGCTGATAGCCCAGCAACCGCAATTGCAGCGAACCATTTACGAGGCGCTCCGACGAAATAAAGAAGTGAAGCCATGATCGGCATCATGACCATTGCTGTTCCCAAGTCACCCTGCAACATAATCAAAACAAGAACCGTTAAACAAACTGGAACAAGTGGCACTACTAAATGATTGCGCTGCTCGAGCAAATGATATTTTTTATCCAAAATATCAGCGCCCCACAAAACCACTGCTAACTTTGCAAACTCGGATGGTTGGATTCGAAATGGGCCGCCAAACTCGATCCAGTTTTTTTGACCATAACGAGCAGTTCCAATTATGAGAACTGCAACCAGCAAAATTCCGACTCCCACCATGAACAAAGTAGCCCAGCGTCGAATTGAGTCAACATGCATTTTAGAAACAGCCATCATTAGAAATACGCCAAGTGCAGCAAAAATAAGTTGTCTCGTTGCTAGCGCCCAAGAGTTCCCGTCATTTTGCTGGTAGGAAAAAACGCTGGAAGAAGAAGCAACCATTACAACGCCCAGTGTTAGCAAGAAGCCAGTGGCACCTAACAGGATTTGATAATGCACCATGGGATGTTCAAGTCGAGCGGCAATTCCGCCTTCGAATTTGCGTTCTTTTACGGAGCGATTTGTTGTCATTGGGGAAGCGCCTTTACTGCTGTTGCAAATGCATCTCCGCGAGCTGCATAATCCTGAAACATGTCCCAAGATGCGCATCCTGGGGCAAGGAGAACTGTGTCACCAGCCTGGGCCAGGCTTGCTGCCTTGCCCACAACTATCTCCATTGCATTAGTTTCCTTTGTTGTTACGCGATGAATTGGGACATTCGGTGCGTGTCGGTTAAGCGCATCAGCAATGAGTTCTTGATCAACGCCTAGAAGCACAACAGCGCGCATTCGATGCGCAGTATCAAGAACGAGTTGATCAAAATCTTGACCTTTTGCCATGCCACCAGCAATCCAAACCACAGATCCATATGCAGTTAATGAAGTGGCAGCTGCGTGGGTGTTGGTTGCCTTGGAGTCATCGATGTAATCCACATCTTTAATACGCGCGACGTGCGAAATTCGATGTGGAGCTGGCTCCCAAGCACGCAATCCATCACGGATAGCGCGAGCATCTATGCCATGTGCGCGAGCTAACGCGCATGCAGCCAGTGCATTCAAAACGTTGTGTGTTGCAGGAGTGGCTAAATCTGTAATTTCGGCAAGCTCGAGTGCGGCGTCTTTACGATTATCCAGAAAAGCGCGATCAACCAGAAACTCTTCAACAACTCCGACCATAGATATGTCTGGAATACCAGAAGTAAAACCAATGGCTCTACAGCCTTCCATTACTTCAGCTTGCTCGACCATGCGAATTGTTTCTTCATCAGCAACATTGAATATCGCAGCCACCTGACAGCGTTCGTAAATTCGGGCTTTCGCATCGCGGTACGCCTCAAATGAACCAAACAAATCGATGTGGTCTGATGCAAGGTTTAAACAAACGGCAGCCTGCGGCGACATCGTCTGAACAAATGGAAGTTGTGGCGCGCCTACTTCAATAGCCAGAACATCCCAAGGCGTTGGATCCATTACAACCTCAACAAGTGAACGGCCAATATTTCCAGCTGCTACCGTGCGCTTTCCAGCTGCCAACAAAATAGATTCCAACATTAATGTTGTGGTTGTTTTTCCATTCGTGCCGGTTACTACCAGCCAGGGCGCAGGATGATTTAGATCCCTTAAGCGCCAGGCAAGCTCAAGTTCACCCCAGATAGGCAGTTCCACAAGTTGCGCGGACTTAACAATTGGGGCAAGTGGCGATACTCCAGGAGACAAGACAAGTAAATCAATGTCAGTTGGCAACTCGGTGTCATCACCAAGGCGAACATCGGCGCCAAGAATTTCTAAGATAGTTGCGCGCTCTTGTTGACGATCGCCAGTAGCCGCATCCACCACAATTACGTGGGCACCTAAGTTGACTAGGGCACCAGCTGCTGCAAAGCCCGCAACGCCAAGCCCGACAACGCAGACTCGAACATTAGCCCAGTCGCTGGTTCTTGATAACTGCGAAACATCTAGGGAAGCCATGGTTTTTACTGACGCACCCATTCTGCGTAGAACAATGCCATTCCAGCACCTACGCAAAGTCCTTGAATAATCCAGAACCGCACAACAATTTGAACTTCGGGCCAGCCCTTTAATTCGAAATGATGATGAAGTGGTGCCATGCGAAAGACTCGGCGGCCAGTTGCTTTAAACACACCCACTTGAGTGATAACCGAAAGTGTGATCAGTACGAACAAGCCACCAATTAAAATAAGTAGGAGTTCGGTGCGCGTCATTAACGCAAGCGCCGCGATGCCGCCGCCGAGCGCAAGAGAACCAGTGTCCCCCATGAAGATTCGTGCTGGACTGGAATTCCACCACAAAAAACCAAAGCAAGCACCTGCGCAGGCTGCTGCAAAAACGGCTAAGTCAAGTGGATCGCGCACCGTGTAACAACGTGGGATTTCTCCCCAGAAGCAACTTTGGCCATACTGCCAAATCGACATAACTGTGTACGCAATGAATGCAACTAGAGCGGTGCCAGTTGCAAGACCATCAAGACCATCGGTGAGATTTACGCCATTTGAAATACCAGTTACGAGAAACCAGATCCAAAGAATCAGAATAGCCGATGGTAAAACCAAATCGGTATCTCGTACCCATGAAACAGCATTACTAATAGGCATATTGTTTCCCTCATCTGGAAACTGAATTGCCATGAAGCCAAATGAAAGTGCAGCTGCTGCTTGCCCGAGCAACTTTGTTCTCGCGCGAATACCAGTACTGCGTTGTTTGAAGATCTTTAAGTAGTCATCAGCCACACCGACCAAGCTCAAGGTGACCATTAAATAGATGGCAAGTAAGCCAGAAACTGTTGGTGGTCGCATCAGAATCAAATGTGCCAAGAAGTATGCAAGAACTACCGATCCAACAATCGCAACTCCACCCATTGATGGCGTACCACGCTTGCTGCCATGCGCGGGATAGTTGACATCGCTAGTTGATTCTCGAATCGCTTGGGCAATGCCACGACGACGTAAAAAATTAATAAGTAGTGGAGTTCCGATTAGCGAAAATAAAGTTGCTAGTCCGCCCGCAAGTACTACCAGCTTCACTGTTGGCTCCACTTCGTTCGCAGGCGAGCTTCAATATCCGATGCCAGTACTTCAAATTGTTCAGAGCGTGAGGCTTTAAACAAGACGATGTCCCCAGAATTGACTTCATTGCAAATGTAGTCTGTTGCTGCTTGAAAATCGGGTAACCACACCGCTTTTTGTGCTGGATCAGAAAGTTCGGGAACGCCATATATTTTCCCGTTAGCGCCCACAGCTACTAATTGTGAAATTCCGATTTGAGTTCCATGCGTAATGACGCCGTGATGTAGTTCAGTGGCTTGCTCACCTAGTTCATGCATCATGCCGATGACTGCCCACGTCCGGGCACGGCCAGGAATGCTTTGTAGCGTATTGAGCGCCGCCGTCATTGATTCGGGATTCGCGTTATAGGCATCATTGATCAGCATGATGTCTCCTGGCAAATGATGAACTTCCATCCGCCACTTGCTTACCTGCTTTAAGTCGGCAAGTGCTTCTACGATTTGGGATATTTCCATTCCTACCGCAATACCAACAGCAGATGCCGCTAGCGCATTTAGCACGTTATGTTCTCCCAGAATTGGAACATTGGCTGATGCGCGATAGCCAAGATAAACCAAATCAAATTCGTAGGTTCCGTTACTTGTCAGCAATACGTTTTCAGCGCGGATGTCGGCATGTTCAGAAAATCCATAAGTGAATACAGTTGCCTTAGTTAAACTTCGCATGGCAAGTACGCGCGCATCATCTGCATTTAATATTGCGACCCCTGCATCAGATAAAGCTTGAACTAACTCAGACTTTGCTTGCGCAATGCCTTCGATGCTTCCAACTTCACCGATGTGGGCCTGGCCAACATTGGTGATGACGCCAATTGTGGGATGGGCAATTCCACATAGCAAGGAAATATGGTGCAAGCCTCGCATCCCCATCTCGGCAACTAAAAATCGGGTACCAGGTGGAGTAGTGAGAATAGTTAGCGGTAGACCTAATTCATTATTTGGTGAACCAATCGGGGCATGCGTTGCGCCAGCATAGGAAAGTACTTGACCAATCATGTCTTTAGTCGAAGTTTTTCCAGAAGATCCCGTTATTCCAATAACTTCAACATTGGTCATTGCGTTACGAACGTGCGTTGCAAGTTTTCCTAAAGCTACTATAACTGGATCAAGCTCACCCACAACATTTGGAACCAATACTTGATCGCCAGAGATTTCTCGCGATGTCAGGAAGGCAACTGCTCCATTTTCTTTAGCTTGTTGGATGTGGTCATGGCCATCAGTGCGTTCACCTAAAATTGCGCAGAATAAATCACCAGGTTTAGTCGTTCTTGAATCAGTAGATATTCCAGTGATGCGAATACTTGGTTTACCAATCAAGTGGCCATCAATAACTTGAGCAACTTCGGAAAGTGTTAAATCAGGCAAGTGCTGACTCCTGTACTGCTACCAAGCGATCATCAAAGGGGAAAACTTCGCCGTTGATCTCTTGTCCCGTTTCGTGCCCTTTACCAAGGATGGCAATGACATCATCAGGCTGGGCAATTCTTAACGCCATCGCAATAGCCTCACGACGATTAGCTATGTCAAAAACTTTAGTTGATTCAGAATCGATTCCTGCCATCATCTGGCTCCGGATTTTCGCGGGATCTTCGGATCGCGGGTTGTCATCTGTGATAATCACAATGCTTGATAACTGCGCAGCAACTTTTCCCATAATTGGTCGCTTCGAGGAATCACGGTCGCCACCACACCCAATGACTGTTATCAGTTGCTTGGCACCAGATTCACTAATTGCTGTTAAGGCCGTAGCCACGGCATCTGGAGTGTGTGCGTAATCCACTATTACCCGCGCCGAGCCTGACACCGTCACTTCTTCGAGTCTGCCGGGAATTGCTTTGATGTTGCGAAGTGATTTGATGCCTTGCGCCAAAGGCAAACCAAGAATTTCACTTGCAGCTAACGCGCAACTTGCATTAGCTGCATTAAAAGCACCGAGCATGTTTACTTCGATTGAAAAACTTACGCCATCTGGGCGTTGTATTTCCTGGGATGTGTATCCCGATGAATTTGAAGTGGCAGGCTGGGTTTTCCAGTCCCCCGTGCTACCAATTGAGATTGCAGGAATGGTTGCCTGTGCGAAAAGCTTTTTTCCCCAATCATCGGAAACGTAGATAACTGCAGTTTTGGCATAACTTGGGGTAAATAACTTGGCCTTAGCAGCAAAGTAATTTTCCATTGAGCCATGGAAATCCAAATGATCCTGTGTCAGATTTGTAAAAATAGCCACGTCAAATTGCAAACCTAAAACTCTATTTAATTCCAGCGCATGGCTAGAAACTTCCATGAATACGTGAGTGATTCCCCATTCAACCATTACTGCTAGAACTGCGAATAAATCTGTGGATTCAGGTGTGGTGCGCGCACTTGGTACTGCCTCAAGATCAAAATAAGTTCCTAGAGTTCCAATGACACCAACATGGGAACCTGAATCAAGAAAAATTGATCGCAGAATATGTGTTGTTGTGGTTTTTCCGTTAGTACCAGTGACACCAACAAGCTTTAATTTTTTTTCCGGATGACCATAAATTGAAGCTGCAAGTGTTGCCATGTCTTTTCTTGCATCAGTTAGAACTAAGCAAGGTACTTGTTTTAATCCCAAAACTTTGTACCCAGTTGCATCAGTGGCAATTGCTACGGCGCCATTAGAAAGTGCTTGCTCGACAAACTCAATGCCATGTGCGTTTGCACCTGGCGCAGCAATATACAAATCTCCTGGCCGCACCAATCTTGAGTCGTGTGTTATCCCCGTTACCGTTGCGTCCCCATGACTAGTGCCTGAAACAAGTAGGGCCAGTTCAGAAAGTGAACTATTGGTCGTTACTGGGCGCAGGTCCATGACGTAAATCTCCTACCATTCAACTGGGAGCTTAGGAGGATTCGAAATCGAAGGTGGAACTTTGTTATTCGCTAATGCGTAAGTCATAACTTTTTTAAACACTGGGCCTGCAACGACACTTCCATAAGTACTAGTTTTTGGATTGTGTACGCTAACCGCCATTACAAACGCTGGCTTCTCAGCTGGCGCCATTCCGATAAATGAGGAGGTGTAGCCGCTGTAGCCGCCAGTAGCTTGGTCGTATCTGTTGGCAGTTCCAGTTTTTCCAGCCACGCGGTAGCCAGGTATTTGCAAACTGCGGGCAGTGCCATCTTCGGAGACAACACCCTCAAGCATCTCGCGCACCGTTTTTGCAGTTTTTGCGCTCACTACTCGCTGGCCTTCAGCTAATGTCGTCGGCTCAAAAGTACCTTGCGAATTTGAATAGCCTGAAATTAATCGAGGCTTCATTCGAATTCCGTCATTTGCAATCGTGGCAAAAACGCTCGCTGCTTGCACCACATTTACCGAAAGGCCTTGACCGAATGCCAAAGTTGGGAAAGTTGTATCTGACCACTGGTTTGCATCTTCAATGTTTGGAAGTGAACCAGCACTTTCACCTGGAAAATTCATGCCAGTTGATTCACCAATTCCAAATTTCTGGAGATATTTATAAAAAGTTTTTTCGCCAATTGTTTCTGATGCCAAAATTGTTCCGATGTTACTTGATTTAGCCAATACGCCAGCAAGTGTCAGCCGCAATTCACCGTGCTCGTTATAGTCCTTGAAGGAAGTGCCACCGCGTGGCAATCGATTTGGCACTACGAATTGAGTTTCAGGTCCAGCGCCACCTTCTTCGATTACCGCAGCCACAGTCATAACTTTGCTGGTAGAGCCTGGTTCAAATACATCTGTCACTGCGGAATTACGTTTGTCGTAATCCGAGGACTCAAAGGGAGTGTTGGGATCAAATGTTGGATATGTAGCTAGCGCCAAGATGTTTCCAGTTCCAGGTTCAACGATTACGGCAACGCCGCCTTCAGCGCCAGTTGCAATTACTTGATCTTGTAGTGACCGCTCCAAAGTCGCCTGCAGATCAGTATCGATAGTGAGCCTGACAGAAAGCCCATTTACCGGATCAATGCTTTGTCTTTCACTTGCGGGAATCTCGCGGCCGTTTACTCGTTCAACTGTTAGCGTTCCGTCTTCGCCGCTGAGTTGTTTATTAAGTCCAAATTCCAGACCACCAAGACCTGTGCCTTCGCCACCGACGTAACCAACGATGCTCGCGGCAAGCTTGCCATTTGGATATGCACGATTTGTTGTGGGTTCACTGAATACGCCAGGGATGGCGAGTTCAGCGACTCGTTTCCAAGTTTCTAGAGTGATTCGTTTTGCTACATAAGAAAAACGGGAATCAATAGTTAGGGATTCAATAATTTTGTCTTGCGGAATTCCAAGTATCGGAGAGAGCGCTGCTGCAGTGCCGACGGGATCAGTAATTAACTTTGGATCAACTGTTACATTTCGCGCCACAATTGTTATCGCGATAGGTGTGCCATTTCGATCCGTGAAAGCGCCACGATTTGCTGGAAGCAGTAACGTTTGGATCCGGGAATTTTGTGCATTTGCGGCAAGCTCTGGACCACGGACGATTTGGATTTCAACAAGTCGTGTGACATATAACGACATGATTATTAGAAAAATAATGGTGGTAAATCTGATTCGTTTCCGCGGACTCTCAAGTGGAATCATTAGTGGATATTTTGGAGCCAGTTGCAGTTGCTGAGTTGGTCTAGGCCGTTGACTTAGTTGTGGACCATTAATACTCATGGCACAACCACGGGCGCAGCAACAACTGGAGTGCCTAAAATTTCACGATCTGAAAGCCGCAAAAATACTGGAGTTTGGGCAGGTACCATTCCCATGGCTGCGGCGCTATCCAGCAACATGCCTGGAGATTCCACAAGTGCGACCGTGCTTGAAATTGATTGTTCGAGCGCGGTCATTTGGCTTAACTGAATTTGTAATTCGTATTTTTGGAACGATGCTTGGGCAGCTAACGTGTTTATGTAAAGCAAAGTCATCATGCCAGTGATTATCATTCCAAGAATAATAAAAACGAATGTTCGCTTACTTGCTCGTCCTTGCGGAACTCCAACTGGAATAGCTTGGGCGATTGGGGAAACTATTGGCTTAAGCATTGGTTTAACAAGTGCCAGTTTTCGCATGGTGCGTGATTTACGTGGAATCGGACTTAGCGTTGGAGTTCTTGCTGGCATTGCGCTCATGCGGCAACTCCAATTCGCTGCGCAGCACGCAACCGAACTGAGGTAGCGCGCGAATTTTCCGCAATCTCGACATCACTTGCTGGCTCCGAACCACGAGTCAAAATCTTTAACCAAGGCTTATCTGTTTCTGGAACAAATGGCATATCAACTGGCGTTGTTGACATGGTGCCAACGCGCAATGCATTTTTTACAATTCGATCTTCTAGCGACTGGTAAGACAACACAACAATTCGACCATCAAGTGCAAGGCAATCAAGAGCGGCTGGGATGGCTCGCTCTAAAACCGCTAACTCATCGTTAACTTCAATTCGCAATGCTTGAAAAGTTCGCTTTGCTGGATTGCCGCCCGTGCGCCTGGTTGCTGCTGGAATCGCATCACGAACAACAGTTACTAGTTGGTCGCTGTTCGTGAACGGCTTAATTTGACGCTCCCGAATAATGGCATTAGCCACTCGACTTGCAAATCTTTCTTCGCCATACTCGCGCAAGATTCTGGCTAAGTTTGCGTAGTCGTAGGTGTTAACAACATCAGCTGCAGTTTGGCCGACTGTGCCATTCATGCGCATATCCAGCGGGGCATTTCGGGAGTAAGTAAAGCCACGTTCGTCTTTATCAAGTTGCATAGATGAAACACCAAGGTCAAACAAAATACCTTGCACCTGCTCAATGTTTAAATCTGCTATTACTTCGGAAATTTCGTCATACACTGCGAGGACAAAATCAATTCTTGGAGCAAACCGAGACAGCCGAGTTTTAGAAAGCTCTAGGGCTTCTGGGTCGCGATCAATTCCGATTACGCGCAAATTTGGAAACTCAGTCAAGGCAGATTCGGCGTGACCACCAAGACCCAAAGTTGCATCAATCAAGATTGCATTATCAACACTGATTGCCGGTGCTAATAAATCCAAACACCTCTGTTGCAGAACGGGGGTGTGAGTAAAAGTGGCCATTAGGCCACCTCTGGAGTTGCCGCTACCTCTAGTCCCTGGCCGTTGGAGAGCCTGGCACCGGGGAAGGTGCGCCAGGATCTAGCCAACGGCCAGAGGCCACAGGCAACATCATTTGAAGTTGACTCGATTAAGAGAAATTTTGAGGTCATGGCATGACGCCTTCATCCAAACTTGCAAAGCCAGGTTCTTGAACCGCAAGGTATTGACTCCAAGCCAAGGTGTCCCAAACTTCAATGCGAGTATCCGCGCCGACTACAACTAAGTCCCGATTAAGTCCGGCCCACTCGCGAAGTGGAGCTGGAATCGTGACTCGACCTTGCTTGTCTGCGCTGTCATCAAAAGCGGAGGAGAAAAAGACACGGGTGTAGGCACGGACTTTTTCATTATTTTGGGAACGTTGCCGCAGGCTTTCTGCGAACTCTTCAAATTGCTCGTTTGGCCAAATCACGACACAACGCTCTTGACCTTTAGTCATAACTAAGCCAGTGGTTAGTGGTTCACGGAATTTGGCGGGCAAAATTAAGCGGCCTTTTTCGTCAAGTTTGGGCGTATGGGTCCCTAAAAACACTGGTGCCACCAACCTCAAGCAATAGCGACCCAGCCCCAGGTCACCGCGTTGTCCCAGATTACTCCCTTTTACTCCACTGTCAACCCAATAGAAGTCACAATTTTCACATCTTTAACTGATATCGGTAAAAAACCTAATAAAACATGGGTGGAGTGAAGTGGGGGGGTGAACTAAGAAATAAATTATTTAGTGGGCGCAACTAGTCCAGTTGGATCAGCGCACATTATGTTTCGGTCTAAGGCAATGCCGTTAACTGTCCCAACAAATTGAACGATATCCGGAGTTTTTCCACCAAATGAGCCTTGTAAGCAGGCCGCTTTTGAATCAGCGACCCCAGCTGCAATGTCCGAATAAGGACCAAGTGCCAGCCAAGTTGGGATCGCTAGGTTTGCGTTGCCTGTTATTTCTAGCCAATGCGCTGGTGGGGCGTAAACACCAACAGGATATCCAGCTGCAGTTAAGTCAATTGCGAGTTCTGTTAACACTTGAACTGCGCGATCTGGGCTTGTCCAGGTGTTGTAAGTTTCAACATCCAACCAAACCGGCGTTCCCGGCTTAATGTCGTACTTGTCTAATCGCTTCAGGGTATCGTTAGCAATTTTCTTTCCGTAACGAATCGGTGATTCTTTTCCAGGATCTGCTGTGTTTATGTAAACCGCAACTGCGTCATAAGTTAAGGCCCACTCCCATTGCTTTGCAAAGCACTTATTTTCCGAAAATGGCTTGCCACCATTTAAGCCGACTATGACAAACCCAACGAATTTATCGGGCAATTCACCATTGCATTGCGGATAGCTAACGTCATACCCACTGTTGTCGAGTGTGCTAGAAAATGGAATAAGCGCAGGCTGTGTTGCTTTAATTAGCGCTCGGCCATCCACGGTTTCAATAGTTAGTGGTTCTGGATTTAACCAGGAAGTTACAACGGAATATCCAACTACCCCAGCAAGGGCAAGTGCTCCCGCTGTTACCCAAAAACCAAAAAACCTACGCAAACGTTATTCGATCGGACCAGTATTTGCTGCTGGGAAATAATCCTGGCCAATGCCCGAAGCTCTAGTTGGAATCATTACGGAGCGAACCCATGACAAAACTTCAGTACCGTCTTGGTTGATTCCTCGAGTACGCATAGTCAAAATTCCGAAATCAGGTCGCGAAGCGGAGCTACGCATCTCTAAAACTTTACTTTCGGCATACAAGGTGTCATCTACATAAACTGGCGCTTTTAATTTGATGTCAGTCCAGCCAAGGTTTGCAACGGCGTGCTGACTCATGTCAAGAACTGACATACCCAGTACTAAGGCAACAGTTAACCCGGAATTTACAATGATGCGGCCTTCGGCGATTGGATTCATCTTGGCGTAATGCTCATTGAAGTGATTTTGATTTGTGTTTACGGTCAAGAGTGTGAACCAAGTTGAGTCAGCTTCCGTAATGGTGCGACCAAGTGCATGTTGGTAAACATCCCCAACAATAAAGTCTTCGGCAAAATTTCCAATTTCAGCTTTGTGAATAGTCATAGATAAATAATGCCTTACCTACGTCACGCTCACCTAACTAGCCGTTGTCTTGACGACGATCCCAGCGATCTTCCAGGCCTTGCATAAATCCGCCATTACCTGCTGGCTTAGTCGGCGCGGCTGGAATTTGCCCACCTGCTAGGACATTGGTACCAAGTTGCGCGAAATAAAAGCCAGCAACAATCGCCAAAAAACCCAGTACACCAAGGGCTGGAATCGCCAAAGTAACGGCAGCGATCAAACTTCCAATGCCTATGACTACGCCTAAGACTGCGATTCCGATGCTCTTTGAGGCAGCCCGACTTGCCATCGGGACGCGAAGTGCGGACGCAAATTTTGGATCTTCACTAGCAAGCGCGCGCTCCATCTGCTCAAGAAGTGCTTGTTCGTGATCTGAAAGTGCCATGTTCGCCTCCTACTTAATTGGCAATTTGTCTTCTACTCTTAAGCCTACGTCTGGATTGGGAATCCGGAAACTTAAACAAGGGATTTAGCGCTTAATTCTCGGAATTTGTTCCCAAAATCACCTAATTGTCCGTCTCAATTAGCCGGGCTGGCTTAACAGCGGAATTACCAAATTTCGCAGCCACTTGATCCATGGCTGCCTCTGCCTCGCGCCAGCCAGCATCCCGATCCGAAATTTCTAGTTGAATCGCTGATTCGCTTGCTGGAATTAACCCAGTGGCTCGCACTCCCACAAGACGAATCCGAGCTCGCTGTAAATTCATGGCCTCAAACAAGTTTTTACTCGTTGCATAAACATCAGTGGCTAGGTCAGTGGCCGAGGTCAGCGACTTACTGCGAGTTACGGATGTGAAGTCAGAAAATCTAACTTTGATTGTGATGGTGCGCGCAAAAAAATTCGCATCCCGTAATCTTTTGGCCACTTTATTGCTCAAATCCAAGAACTGGGCTAACAGTAACTCTGGGTCATCAATATCTGCATCGAAAGTGCGCTCCGCGCCAATACTTTTCTCGGCTTGATTTGGCGTGACTTTGCGTGGATCACGCGCCCAAGCCAACTCATAAAGATGTTCAGCTGAGCTTTGTCCTATTACCCGAGTCAGAGTTTTTACTGGAGTGTTTGCGATATCTGCTACCGTCACCAAGCCAAGTCTAGAAAGCTGTTCTGCGGTTTTCTCGCCAACTCCCCAAAGGGCTCCAATTGGCAATGGATGCAAAAACTCGATTACTTTGTCGGCTGGGACTACGTGTAAGCCATCTGGTTTAGCAAAGTTAGTTGCAAGTTTTGCGATAAACATTGTGGAAGCCACACCTACCGAACAAGTGATCCCCTGCTCATCACTTACTCGAGCGCGGATAATTTCGCCAATTTGAGTTGGTGATCCCAATAACTTTTGGGCGCCTGAAATATCTAAGAATGCCTCATCAACTGAAAGTGGTTGAACTAGCGGAGTTATGGATTCAAAAATTGCCATTACATTTTCTGAGACTTCGGAATATTTGGAGTGATCAGGCTCAACAACTATGGCGTGCGGCGCTAAGCGAAGTGCGCGTGACATTGGCATTGCAGAATGTACGCCTAGTTTGCGAGCTTCATAAGTTGCCGAAAGTACTACGCCACGATTTCCGTCGTAACCAACTATGACTTGCTTGCCAGCAAGTTTGGGGTTCTCGCGTACTTCAACAGAGGCAAAGAATGCATCCATATCTATATGCAAAATATTGCAATTTGCATCATCACCTTTGGGGTTGCGCGCTGCGCTTCCTCGATTTAATTGGGAGCGGCTCATGGTGCCAACTTTGCAGCTGATCGCATAGCCCTAGCTAGGTCATTTCCAGCAGGTCGCACATCTGCAAAAGGTGAGGATCTAAAGCCACTGGCATGTTCCCAAATTTGAGTTGGCGCAACTGGATCTAATTGAGCTCTAGGAGCTACGCCAATTAATTCCTGCACTGCACGCACACCTCCAAATTTCCAATGTTGATAAATCTCAGATAGTTCCCAGCACCCATTAGCCAGAATAGATACCCCACGTGGTCCAGTTCGACGAACTGTGCCACTAACTAAAAGTAGCCAAGAATGAAACAACGTGGGTGCAAAATGATCTTGCGCCTCCTCGAAAAAAGTAGCGTCTACTGGTCCAGTTGAATCCTCCAAAGTAACGAATGCCACGCGCTTGCCAGATCGAATTGGTGGCGTCTGAGTGGCAACCTTAACTCCGGCGATTAAGACGTTGGATTGTGAACGCACCTGAAGTAAGTGATCAGCTGGCACAACATTTAACTCAGCTAACATCGTGCGATAAAAACTCATGATGTGTGCGCTGACATCAAGGCCCAGGACTTCAATTTCATGCTTGACTCGATCTGCTAGCGATAGTGCTGGCAAGCCAGTTGGCTCTGGAATCCATTCAACGTCTGTCATACCCAGAGTGATTTGAGCTGTAGCTGCTGCTCGCGCAGTTCGCGTTAATTTGAATTGAGCGCTTAACTCTGCAACATGAAATAGTAAATCTCGCCGCGAAACTAGTTGGCCATGCAACGCATCAAAGCCGCCAGCTAATACGATGCGCTCAATAATTGGCCGAGATGCCCGAGCGCGATAAACAAAGTCCGCTAGCGAGCGATAGGGCTTCGAAGAAATGATGTCGCTGACTTCTTGTTGACTAATGCCCTTGACTTCGGAAAGTGGAATCCGAATTCCCAAATTTTCAGCCACAGTACGTTCGACTAAGTAAGTATCACTTGAGATGTTGACATCAAGTCCTAAAATTTCTACCCCACAACTGCGAGCATCGTCAGCAATTAGTCGCTTTGGATACATACCTGGGTCATGTGTTAAAACTCCTGCAATAAATGCTGCTGGGTGGTGAGCCTTGAACCAAGCTGACTGATATGTAGGTAAGGCAAAAGCAGCAGCGTGGGCTTTACAGAATCCAAATGATGCAAAAGCTCGTAAAACTTCCCAGACTTGTTCAATTACGACTAGCTCATACTTCTTTTTGCGAAGTGCTAAATAAAACCATTCTCGAATTTCATCAAGTTGCTCATAGTCGCCCATGCGGCGGCGAATTAAGTCAGCCGCCTCCAGGGAGCAATCTGTCATGACTGCAAGAATCCGCATAACTTGTTCGTGGAAAACTACAACGCCACTGGTTTCCATTAAAATTGGCGCTAAGTCTTCGTGAATGTAATCAGTCATTGCCCAGCCTTGCCGAGCTCGCAGAAATGGTGTGATCATGTCGCTTTTAACTGGGCCGGGTCGAAATAGTGAAATGTCGGTAATCAAATCGCCAAAAGAAACAGGCGCAAACTTTCCAATTAATTCCCGCTGTCCTGGTGACTCAATTTGAAAACAGCCCAGAGTTTTAGTGCTTTGAATTAGTTCAAAAGTTTTTGGGTCATCACGTGGCACAGTTTCTAAATTGATAAATCCAGTGTGGTCTGTGCCATGTGCACTTGGGCCTTGCACTTTATGCACTTGCTTGATGGCATAAGCCAAAGCAGATTGCATCCGAACGCCAAGTACATCTAATTTGAGTAATCCCATGTGCTCAACATCGTCTTTATCAAATTGGGACATTGGGAACTCTTGCGCACTTGGTTGCACTGGCGTGCGCTCTAGTAGCGATAAATCAGAAAGCACTATGCCGCATGGATGTAACGAAGTATGTCGAGGTAAGCCGTCTAAACCTTCAACTAAATCTAAGAATTGATCAAGGTCCCCGCGCGCAGCCCTGATGCCGATGCCACTTCGACGCAATTCTGGCAATTCCGCTAAAGCACTTCGGATATGCCGAGCTCGGATGTGCGGAAAGGATTTAGCAAAAGTATTTATTTCACCTGGTGGCATGCCTAGCGCAGCCCCAACATCTCGAATTGCGTGACGAACTCGATACGTTTCGCGCATTGAAACACAAGTTGTGCGCTTATCTCCAAATCTGACAAAAATTGCTTGGTAGATTTCGATTCGTCGATCTGACTCTACGTCGATGTCTATATCTGGTAACCCTGGTCGAAGCGTAGATACAAATCGTTCCATTAATAAATTGTGCGCAATTGGATCAACGCCAGAAATTCCAAGTAAATGATTAATAAAACTTCCAGCTCCAGAACCACGAGCTGCAACTCGGACTTTCATTTGGCGAATCATGTCAACGACTTGCGCCACAGTTAGGACGTATCCAGCTAAACCCATTTGGGCAATGATTGCTAACTCAGAATCTAAACGTGCTCTGCTGCTGCGTTTATCATCAGATCGAGTAACTGCGTTGTCCGTGAGGTAATTAGTAAATCCAATTTCACAACGTTCCTGCAATATGACATCAGCGCTGCGCGATTCACCCGGAAGTAACTTTGCTAACTCAGGTACGTAAACCTGATTCATTCCTAAGTCAGCTTGCGGATCAATAATGCATTCCAGACCTAGCGACACAGTTTGATTCAAAAGTATTCGACTTATGTCACGTGGATCCCCCACCATGCCTGCAATCCGTTGTGCAATCGCGCTCATGTGCGCTGTGGATGCAAGAAATGCTTGATTTGTTGGACCACTATTTGTCTTTGCGGATAACGCCATTTGTCGACGTGAGGCATCAAGCACATCAGCAATGCGAGAATCCTGTTGTTCTAGATATCGCACCATGTTTGTTAGCACCGCAGGAACTTTATGCACGATAGCCCACTGCAACATTCGGGCTGCAAAAGTATCAGACAAATTATCAGCATCTGGACTTTGGCAGTGTGTGGCAATTTCTAAATAAGTACGAACACCATGATCTTGCCAAGTGCGCAAATGATCTAGCGCTCGATCAGGTCGGCGATTAAGAATGTTGTAACCAATATCTGAGCGTGGGCCCAGCAAAGCAACCAGTCCATGTTCACCAGCAAGTTGCAGTAATTCTTGTCTATTTATTTCTGGATCTTCGCGCGAATCCAGATGAGCCCTAGATATGATCGCGCATAATCCAGCCCAACTTTGTTTATCGTGAGCTAACAAAGTTATGCGTGGTCGCTCTGGTTTAACCCACTTGCCACCATGAGCTGGGGTCGGTAAATAAGGTTGGGGAGTTTCTAGTGCGATATCTACCCCAAGAATTGGGGAAACTTGCGCACTTGCGCACGCTTGAATGAAACTAACTGCGCCCGCTACGGTATCTCGATCTGTTAATGCCAGTGCGCTTTGACCATATTCCCTGGCACGATTCACTAAGTTTTGTGGCGTGGTTGTGCCATAACGCATCGATAATGCTGATGCCACATGAAGGTGAATAAATCCTGGTGCCATAACTTACTTAGCAGCCGCCTAGTTAGAACTTGATATAGTGCGACGCTTAAGCGGAACAACATTGTTTGGAATCACATTTTGGGCAGCGACATTAGTTGGCAAAGTTAATTGCCGTGAGACTCCAAGTTTTTCGGCCACTAAATCAATGAACTCATGAGAATCTCGCACTAAGTCATCAGCCTCGCGCGGAGTAACGGCTCCCCCTAGTCCAACTTCAGCAGCAGCGCGCTTACCTGCGCCAGCTGAAAAATACTGCGCCCACTCAGTGAATTCCGGAGCGACCTTACAAACTAAAGTCCACACACTAGTTGGTCTACCTCGGTTTGGCTTGGTGTAAGCCGCAAGCAAAGCGGCCGCAGCGCGCAACGCAGCTAAGTGCGCAGCAACATATTTTTCACCTGCGCGCGATGCAATGATCGCAGTATCTAAACTTCGCAATGCGCCAGCTAATAAATCGATGCTGGCTACTGTGACTTGAATTTCGTGTGTTGGTTGTGCACTCATTATTTCTCCTGTTAGTTATTTTTATTAAGTAGTTTTTGTATCAATCAGTGCTTACTGCTTGATTAATCTGCTCCGCGTATCAATCAGTGCTTACTGCTTGATTAATCTGCTCCGCGTATCAATCAAGTAAGCGAGAGACAAACCAGCGTTCATCACTTGTTGCAATGTCATAAATTCCAAAATTGTCTTTTGAATTTTGCGAAGTTGCCTCAACTCGCCACACTTGCCATTCCCGCGCTTGGCGAGTGCACCACCACGGAGCGCACTCCAGCCAAGTGAACAAAATTGTGATAACTAAATAGCTGTGGCCACGCCAACTAAAGGACTTTGGTAACCCACCAGCATTAGTGCGCACTTGGGCCAGGGATCTAGTGCTAACGCCATAGTTTCGGGACATAACAAGCCTTTCGAACATTTGTTCGAACAGCATAAGGCTAGCGCCCGACAAGTTTCCAATCTTTGGAAAAAGAGGCTAAAAATCCATTACTTAATGGGAAAACTATAGTTTGTGTATCTTGACGGCTTCGCTAATGCGCTGGCTTTGAGCGCTATTTAACACCTGATCTGGCAACCGGTCATAACCTTCGCCAAATGGGTCTGGCACACCAGTTTTAATGCCAGACATGGTTTCAAGAACTGCCAAACCGCAATACGGAACATAAATCGGTGAGTAACCACCTTCGTGCGTCATCATCAACTTACCTTCACAAACTTCGTCAGCCACATTAAGTAATAGCTCAGTTAGTTGGCGGTAACCCTGCGATGTGACCAACATGCGACCAAGTGGATCAGCTGCGCTGGCATCGAATCCAGATGCCACCACAATCACATCAGGTGAGAAATTACGGATTGCCGGCAAGACAACTTTTTCTAACGCTTCAACGTAAGCGCCATTACCCGAACCAGCAGGTAACGGAATGTTAATTACTGAACCGGATGCAGACGAGTCGCCAACGTCATCAATTAAACCACTGTCAGCTGGATACAAATTGTCTTGATGAATTGAAATACACAAAACGTTTGGGTCTGCGTAAAAGATTTCTTGGGTGCCATTTCCGTGGTGCACATCCCAGTCAACAACTACTACGCGCTGCACGTCCATAGTTTCTCGAACATTTTGAATGGCGATAGCCGCATTAGCAAAAATGCAATAACCCATTCCTGTTGATGGTCGGGCGTGGTGTCCAGGTGGACGCACTAATGCATAAGCATTGTTAACTGTGCCATTCACAACTGCGCGCAATGCTTCGATCGCTCCGCCAGCAGCAAGTGCTGCAATTTCGTAACCGCCATTACCAAATGGCGACTCACCATCTCCCGCGTCGCCACCCTTTGGCAGCAAACTTTCGGCTTTAATTCGATCAACATATTCTTTAGCGTGAATTCGCAAGATGTCAGCTTCAGTTGCTTGGATTGCTGGAATTTTAACTAACTGCTGACCTAGACCAGAAACTTCAATTAACGAAGCGAACCGAGTTTTGGTTTCGCTGCTTTCGTAATGCTGATACGGCTGCACTTTAGTACTTGCAAATGCATGACCAGCCGCAGTTCCAGTATCGTGCCAGCCATAAAGTTCATTCCAAACAAAACCAGTTTTCATGACGCTCACACTACAACGCAGGAACTAACTAATTCTGGAAAATCAAAGTTCCGTTACTTACTAAGAATCAAATCCCATGCCAAGACGATCAAGGGAGCGCAACCAAATATTTCGTTTCCCTTTATTGCGATCCGCTTGATCTAATGACCAGCGCGTGAAGTTAATACCCGCTGCCCGAAATGGTTCTGGTGGAAATGGAATTGGCAAAGTATTAGTCATCTCCAGTTCCCGGCGATCGGTTTCACGGTCCAATAATTTATCGATAGCGACTTGCGCACCAAACCGCGACGCCCCGACACCAAGGCCGGTATAGCCAGCGACGTAAACAACTTTGTCTGACATTGCGCTACCCCAAAATGCACTAAATCGCGAGCAAGTATCGATTGCCCCACTCCAGGCATATTCAAAACGTAGACCTTCTAATTGCGGGAACGTGGAAAAGAAATGATCCGCCAATTTGGGCCAAGATTTTGCGGAACTTTCGTGTTGTGGACCAAAGCCGCTGCGGTAATGATAAGTCGCGTCGTAGCCACCCCAAAGAATTCGACCGTCTGCGGTTGGCCGGTAGTAATGGAATTGATTTCCAGTATCACTAACGCCTTCATTGCCAGCCCAGCCAATATCACTTTGTTGTTGGGGATTCAACGGCTCAGTTACTAACACTGAGTCATAAACCGGAACCACTAAATATTTCAGGCGTCGCAAAAGTGGTGGAAACGCATTTGTTGCAAGTAGTACTTTCGGCGCAGTTACACTTCCAAATTGGGTTTCAGCTCTAACGCGATCAGATTTTTCTTCTAAATTTTTAACGAGACTATGTTCATAAATTCGAACCCCAAGGGACATCGCTACATCGCGCAAACCCCAGGCAAGTCTGGCGGGATCACAAATTGCAACGCTGTCTGGATCAAATAGTGCGCCCAAATAAGTTGGTGAATTGACTCGGCTACGGACTTGAGCTTGATCTAGCCAAACAAGTTCCTCGCCATATGGTTTTGCAATATCAACGAACTCTTGCAACCCTTCAATTTGGTATTCCTCAGTTGCTACATCTAGTTCGCCAACGCGCATCCAGTCACAGTCAATGTTGTTGGCTGTTATAAAGCTCTCAATGCCATTTAAATTTTCTTGACCGAGTTGCGTGAGCTTGGCTATGTCATTTGGCCAGCGAGCTAAGCCGTTTGCAAACCCATGAGTTAGTGATGCAGAAACAAATCCGCCATTTTGCCCAGTTGCGCCGCGCGCCACCGCGTTACCTTCAACTAACACCACATCCAGATCTGGATTGTGTTGTTTCGCTTCGATAGCTGCCCAAAGTCCAGTGAAGCCGCCGCCGATAATTAACAAATCAGCAGTTACGTTTCCAACTACGCGCGATGCGTCATTAGGTGGTTCGACTTCGTCATCAAGCCAATAGGAGCCTTCCCAAACATCAGCTAGGGACGGCAGAACATGAGAGGAAGGAACGTGTGAAAAAACCATTGCAAAAGTCCAAACGATTGGGTGAGAGGGATTCTCACTGGTGATCAGATGTGTCTGGCAAAATTGCCAGCATTAGTGTCTGTCGGAGGTCCGCTGATTCGCGAATCCGGATCCCACCAGTCCCTTTCTCTATGTTTCACTAGGCCTTGATTTCCTAGTGCCAATCGGCCGTCTCTACAGACGATCCCCTTGCCTTTTTAGTTAAGCACAAGATTTTTTGAATTGCCTGATTTGGACAAACAAAATGGGCACCTCAATTATGAGGCGCCCATTTTTAGGTTGTTAATTAACCATTAATACGGATGAGCTTCTTGTTTAGGAATTCTTCGATTCCTAGTGGTCCAAGTTCCCGGCCGAAACCAGAGCGCTTAGTGCCACCAAAAGGAAGTTCTGGAGCGTCCATACCAACACCATTGACATAGACCATTCCGGTATCTAAGGCATCAGCAACGCGAAGAGCTTGCTTGGAATCAGTAGTAAATAAGTACGATCCCAAACCAAACGGTGAATCGTTAGCAATGCTTATTGCACTAGCTTCATCTTTGGCACGATGAATTTGGGCAACTGGCCCAAAAAGTTCTTCGCGGTAAATGTCGTTATCTGAAGTAACCTCAGTAAGTACACCAGCTCGGAAGAATGCGCCATCGCGGGAGCCAGCGCTAACTAACTTGGCGCCTTGCTTTACTGCGCGATTAACTTGCTCTTCAAGAATTTCGGCTGCGCGCACTGAACTAAGTGGGCTTGAAATTTCAGCTGACAACATTGCGGCGCTGAACTTTTCTACGAATTCGTTGTAAAGTCCATCAATTACGATCATGCGCTTAGCTGCGTTACATGCTTGTCCAGTGTTATCAATGCGAGCAAAGACTGCCGATTCAACTACAGCGTCCATGTCATCGGTACTCAAAAGAATGAATGCATCAGAACCACCAAGTTCAAGTACGCACTTCTTTAGATGGCGCCCAGCAATTTCGGCAACTGCTGCGCCAGCGCGCTCGGAACCAGTAAGTGATACTCCGCGAATCGCTGGATGTGGAATCATGTCTGCGATTTGTTCGTTAGATGCGAAGAGGTTTACGTAAACGCCAGTTGGTGCCCCTGCATCAGCGAAGATCTTTGCAATGGCCAAAGCTGATTCTGGACACTGTGGTGCGTGCTTCAAAATTACGGTGTTACCTGCAACAAGGTTTGGTCCAGCAAATCGGGCAACTTGGTAAGCCGGGAAATTCCACGGCATGATTCCAAGAATCGTTCCTACCGATGACTTACGAATTACAGCTGTTCCTTCGCCGCCTGATAATTCGATTGGCATATCAGCAAGAAGTGATTCGGCATTGTCCGCGTAGTACTGGTAAATGAAACCAGAAAATTCAACTTCGCCTGCAGCGTCCGCTAATGGCTTGCCCATTTCACGATTAATGATTGCGGCAAGTTCATCTTGGCGATCAATGTGTAGTTGGCCAATGCGATGCACAATTGCGGCGCGCTCTTTAATTGCAACTTTGCTCCAAGCTTGGTGCGCGCTGTCTGAGGCAGAAATTGCCGCCAGGCACTCGGCGTCAGTTGCAGTTGCGAATTCTTGTTCAACGACGCCTGTTGCAGGGTTGAGGACTTGATATTGACTCATGGAATTTTCCTTTTTTGACAGCGGCGAAGAGTGCCTCATTTTTTTCCACAATACCCAAAAAAATCCTCGGACACTTAGTCAATTACGGGTTTTTAACGAATTAGTGCCCAAAATACGGGGTTTAGTGCGATTTCTGAAGTTTTTTTGGATTTTTAACACGGATTTCGTATCTATTTTTGAAAAATCCTGCGTTTTCACTTGATATTACGACGAAAACCATTGAAACTGGGTATATGTCAAAAGCTGCTGTTATCGATGATGTCTCTAAAGCCATCATTGAACAACTTCAGCAAGATGGCCGCCGCCCCTACGCAACTATCGGTAAGGCCGTTGGGTTATCTGAAGCTGCAGTTCGCCAGCGCGTGAGCAAACTCCTGGAAACCGGAGTAATGCAAATCGTTGCTGTTACTGATCCACTTCAAGTTGGATTTAATCGTGAAGCGATGATTGGAATTGAAGTAGATGGTGACATGGAAGCAGTCGCAGACTTGCTTTCAAATATGGATGAGATCAGTTACATCATCCTGACAGCAGGAAGCTTCGACATAATTCTCGAAGTTGTCTGTGAAGACGATGAGGCACTTCTTGAAGTGATTAATCGTAAAATTCGTGCGATTCCTGGGGTCCGGCGCACGGAAACTTTCATGTATTTAAAACTGCGCAAGCAGAGCTATACCTGGGGAACCCGCTAACTAAAACATTGGAAACCTAATGACTGCATTAGAAGAACGTACAACAAATTCCGCAATGTCAGACCTAGCGCGAGATCGGCTATGGATGCACTTCACTCGCCATTCAACATTTGAAAATGGCGGCGAAGTTCCCATTATTACTCGCGGCGAAGGTGCATATCTTTACGATGAGCACGGCAAAAAGTACCTTGATGGACTTGCCGGATTATTCACCGTTCAATTAGGCCACGGTCGCCGCGAACTTGCCGAAGCTGCAGCCAAGCAAATGCAGGAGCTGGCGTTCTTCCCGCTTTGGTCCTACGCACATCCAAAAGCAATCGAACTTGCAGATCGCTTAATTAGTTATGCGCCAGCATCACTCAATCGTGTTTTCTTCACAACTGGTGGTGGCGAAGCAGTTGAGTCTGCATGGAAAGCCGCAAAGATGTATTACAAGTTAATTGGCAAGCCAATGAAACATAAAGTCATTAGTCGCGCCGTTGCTTATCACGGCACACCGCAAGGCGCCCTAGCAATCACTGGTATCCCAGATGCAAAAAAATATTTTGAACCGCTAACTCCTGGCGGCTTCCGTGTTCCTAATACCAATTTCTACCGCGCCGAATATCACCAAGATGACATCAAGGCATTTGGCCGCTGGGCGGCAAATCGGATTGAAGAAGCAATTCTTTTTGAAGGTGCTGACACAGTTGCTGCAGTATTCCTGGAACCAGTTCAAAACTCAGGCGGTTGTTTCCCACCACCACCGGGTTACTTAGAGCGCGTTCGCGAAATTTGCGACGAGTACGACGTGTTGATGGTTGCAGATGAAACCATTACGGCATTTGGTCGCATCGGCGACATGTTTGCCATGAAGCGCTTTGGTGTTGATCCAGACATCATTACTTGTGCAAAAGGCATGACTTCGGGTTACTCCCCAATTGGCGCAATGCTTGTTGGCGACAAGGTATTTGAGCCATTCAAGAAGGGCAATACTTACTTTGCACATGGCTACACCTTTGGTGGTCACCCAGTTTCAGCTGCAGTCGCTCTTGCCAACTTAGATATCTTTGATAAAGAAGGCATCAATCAACATGTGCGCGATAACGAAAATCAATTCCGAAAGACTTTGGAGAAGCTAAACAATCTTGACATCGTTGGCGATGTTCGAGGCGAAGGCTTCTTCTACGGAATCGAGTTGGTTAAGGACAAGGCCACTAAGGAATCCTTTAACGAAGAAGAGTCAGAGCGCTTGCTTCGTGGCTACCTATCCAAAGCACTGTTTGAGAATGGCTTGTACTGTCGCGCCGATGACCGTGGCGACCCGGTAATTCAGTTAGCTCCCCCACTGATTATTGGTCAGCCAGAGTTCGATGAAATCGAACAAATTCTGCGCCACGTATTAACTGAAGGTCAAAAGATCATCTAATGCAAAATCCAGTTGGCGCGACGAGCCGCACAAAGGTTCGTCGCGCACCTGAGAAGAGCGTTAACGATCGGGAAACTGTCGATGCAATTCTTGATGCGGGGTTAGTTGCCCATGTTGCCTGCGTCGTTGATGGGCAACCATTTGTGATGCCTGTTGGTTACGCGCGTGACGGCGATCGAGTTTTAATACATGGTTCAGCGGCTTCGCGAGTCTTTAAAGCATTAGCTGCTGGCCAGCCAACTTGCCTGACAGTGACAATTCTTGATGGCATTGTGCTGGCTCGCAGCGCATTTGAATCCAGCATGAATTATCGCTGCGTTATAGCCCTCGGAGTTTGCGAAGTTTTAGAAGGTGAAGAAAAAGAAAAGGCATTTCTTCGAATCACTGACTACTTACTGCCAGGACGCACTGAGCATGCTCGTATTTCTGCGCCAAAGGAATCTAAAGCCACATTGATGTTGGCGCTGCCGCTTACTGAGGTTTCCTGCAAGGTAAGTGAAAATTTTTCCGAAGATGATCCGGATGACTTAGTTGATCCCATTTATTCAAACATCTGGGCGGGCTATGTTCCGCTTAAAGAAGTTCTGGGCGAACCAGTTCCAGATCCATTGACGCTGGAAAAGGGTCTGCCAGTTCCGGAATACATCAAGGGTTGGAGTCGCTGAAATGACCGATTACCGCGCAAAGTCACTTTGGTGGAACACCTTGCCCGAGGAACTTGCGACCTCAACTCGTTATGCACTGCATTCTGATATTGATGTTGATGTGGCAATAATTGGTGCGGGGTACACCGGGCTATGGACTGCTTATTACTTGCTCAAGCAGGATCCGAATTTGAACATTGCAATTTTGGAAGCAGAAGTTGCAGGTTACGGTGCCTCTGGCCGAAACGGTGGCTGGTGTTCGGCTTACTTCCCCACCGAAATCGACAAACTGGGCCGAGTTCATGGCAGGGATGCTGCTCGGGCAATGCAAGATGCCATGCATGACACCGTCACTGAAGTTGAGAACGTAGTTCGAAGCGAAGGACTGGAATGTGAATGGCAGCGGGGTGGCACTATTACGTTTGCTCGCACTCCCTTGCAATGGCAGCGAGCTCAAGAATATATTCAGCATTGGGAACAGTGGGGTTATAACGCTAGTCACTACGCACTATTAAGCGCCGGCGAAGCTAAGGAGCGCGCTAACGCAACTAATTTATTTGGCGCCACTTACACACCTCATGTAGGCGCAATCAATCCAGCCAAGCTAGTTCGCTCGCTGGCTAACTTAGTTGAAAAACTTGGCGCCACAATTTATGAACACACTGCAGCTACTCAAATAGAGCAAGGCGCTGTAACAACTACTAACGGAGTAGTTAGGGCGCGTTACATAGTGCGCGCGACTGAAGGCTACACAAGATCTCTTGCTGGTCAGAAGCGTAAAATTGTTCCAATTTATTCCCTCATGATGGCAACCGAGCCACTGAGTGATCAAGTATGGGATCAAATAGGACTTGCTCAGCGCGAAACGTTTAGTGATTTTCGAAACTTAATCATTTACGGACAACGTACTGCTGATAACCGGTTTGCTTTTGGTGGTCGCGGCGCGCCGTATCACTTTGGCTCAACAATCAAAGATGAGTACGACCAGCATGAAAAAGTTCATCCTGCCCTGTTGGGAGTACTTGCCGAAATCTTTCCAGCCGTGGCTGGCGCAACGGTGACACACACTTGGGGTGGACCACTTGGAGTGGCGCGCGACTGGATGGCTTCGGCCGGACTTGATCGCGACACTGGCCTTGCTTGGGCTGGCGGTTACGTTGGTGATGGTGTTGGAACTTCAAATCTTTCGGGTCGAACATTAGCTGACTTAATAACAAGTCAGGATACCGCCATCACGAAATTGCCATGGGTAAATCACAAGTCGCCAAATTGGGAAGTTGAGCCACTTCGCTGGATTGGGGCAAACGCTGGATTACAAGTGATGACTCGAGCGGACCACTCTGAAGATAAATCCGGTAAGCCTTCGAAACTTGCTGGCGTTGTTTCAAAACTGTTAGGACAATAACTCGATATGTCTGCTCTTTTGCTAGCTCTTGTTTGCGCCGTTAGTTATGGCGTTGCTGATTTTTGGGGTGGTCTTGCGACTCGCCGCGGCTCAATCTGGAAGGTACTCCCTGTAATTGTTGCCACTGGTATCGGAACGTTGTTAATTGCGATTCCATTTTTTGGGGCGGACTTTAGTGCTGGTGCGATTAAAGCAGGCGTTGCAGCGGGCTTAGCTGGAACTATTGGCTACATATTTATTATGTACGGCTTAGCACTTGGACCCATGAGTGTTGTGGCGCCCATCTCGGCAGTCATAGGCGCCATGATTCCATTTGCAGTTGGATTCTTCCGCGGTGAAACGTTATCAACTGTTGGCTTCATTGGCGCCGGACTTGCATTTATTTCGATTGTGCTCGTGAGTAGATCTACCGAAGATGCAAGCCACCCAGTAACTACTAAAGCCGTCATTGTGGCAATCATTGCAGGACTTGGTATTGCTGGTTATTTATTGGGTATTAGCAGTGGACCAGATGACAGCGGCCTAGCACCTGTCATGGTTGGTCGACTTGTTACCGGCGGAATATTTATTTTTATTTTCATCGCAAAGTGGAAAGCTATTCGTAACGGAAAAATTGATTACCGACTTGCCTTAGCTTCCGGATCACTGGATGTTGTTGGTGGCGCAACTTTTATGCTGGCTACTCGCGCGGGTGATTTGATACTTGTTGCCGTAGTGGCTGCGCTTTATCCTGCATTTACAGTGTTGCTTGCCAGACTCGTTCTGCATGAGCGCATGGAACGTCATCAACTTTTCGGACTATTTGGCGCGGGCGCTGCTGTGTTATTGCTTGCGACAAGCTAGCCGCTAAAGTTAAACCCTTATGTCCGCCATACTCCTTGCCTTTGCTTGCGCATTCTCATATGGCTTTGGCGATTACTTCGGTGGACTCGCTACCCGCAAGAGTCCACTTTTTAAAGTTTTGCCAATCACAGTTGGTACTGGGTTAGTTGTCCTCTTGATTGCCACACCATTTCTGGGTGCGGACTTTAATCGGCAAGCGGTAATTTCTGGCTTATCCGCCGGAGTATGTGGGATAGTCGGCTACATATTCGTGCTGAAATCCCTTGGACTTGGTCCGATGGGAGCGGTGGCTCCAATCACTGCGGTGGTTGCGGTAATTATTCCGTTTAGCGTTGGATTATTTCGAGGTGAAAGATTGGCTTTCACTGGTTCAATCGGTGCACTAATCGCTATGGCATCAATTGTGTTGGTTAGTAGATCAACAGTTGATGCAACGCATCCACTTTCTAGAATGGCGGCAATTTTTGCAGTTTTGGGTGGCTTTGGATTTGCTGGATTTTTGCTGAGCGTAGCCAGTGCTCCAGTTGGTTCAATGCTGGCACCGGTAATCACGGCTCGCGTAGTGACGCTGGTCGTTTTCTGTGTTGTGGCGATTGTGACTTGGAAATCTCTAGTTGGCAGGCCAGTGGACTATAAGCGCGCTATGGCTTCCGGCGCATTAGATGTTTGGGGTGGCACCACGTTTATGCTCGCGGCCCAGCGCGGGCAGTTGGTTGTGATCTCAGTGATTGCCGCGCTGTATCCAGCAATCACTGTGCTGTTAGCGCGAGTTTTCCTTAAGGAACGCCTTGAGCGCCACCAAGTGGTTGGCCTTTTTGGAGCGGGCCTGGCTATCGTTTTACTCACAACTTCCTAGTTTTACGCGAATTTCGCCTAGAAACACTGGATTTTTGATACTTGCAGATTGGATCCAATCCTGTTATTTTGTGAGTAATTGCAATTTTGCACTTGGGACAGGAAACCACCATGGCCGCACCACAACATCCATTTGATCTCTACGAGATTGACAGCTTGTTCACTGATGAACAACTTGCGATCCGCGACTCGGTTCGTAAATTTGTGGATGATCGCGTAAAGCCTCACGTTGGTAAATGGTTTGAAGACGGTGAATTCCCAGCGCGCGAATTGGCTAAAGAAATCGGTCAGATGGGCATGTTTGGCATGCACCTTGAAGGTTACGGCTGCGCTGGCACTGATGCCACTTCCTACGGCCTTGCTTGCTTAGAACTTGAAGCCGGCGATTCTGGGTTGCGCTCTTTTGTTTCAGTGCAGGGATCACTTGCGATGTTTGCTATTTGGAAGTTTGGTTCAGAAGAACAAAAGCAAGAATGGTTACCGCGTTTAGCATCTGGCGACGCTCTTGGTTGTTTTGGTTTGACCGAAGCCGATGCTGGCTCAAACCCTGGCGAGATGCGCACTAACGCCAAGCGTGATGGCGATGACTGGATTCTTAATGGCTCAAAGATGTGGATCACAAACGGAAACATTGCGGATGTTGCAATTGTTTGGGCACACACCGATAACGGCATTGAAGGTTTTGTGGTTCCAACTAACACCCCAGGTTTCAAGGCCAACTTAATTAAGCACAAGATGTCATTACGCGCGTCAGTAACAAGTGAGTTAGTTTTTGAAAATGTTCGCTTGCCGGCTTCTGCAGTGTTGCCAGAAGTGCAAACACTTCGTGGCCCATTGTCGTGCCTTTCGGAAGCGCGCTTTGGAATTTTGTTCGGAGTTGTTGGCGCAGCTCGAGATTGCCTTGAGACTGCAATTGACTACACCATGACCCGCCACCAGTTTGGCCGGCCACTTGCAGCTTTCCAGTTATCACAGCAAAAACTTGCTGACATGGCCATTGCAACTGGTAACGGCATGTTGCTGGCTTCGCACTTAGGAAAACTAAAAGATCAGCACTTACTTCGCTCGGAGCAAGTAAGCATTGGCAAGAAGAGCAATGTGCGCATGGCCCTTGAAGTAGCGCGCGAATCTCGCTCGATGCTTGGTGGCTCCGGAATCACACTGGAATACCCAATCATCCGTCACATGAACAACCTCGAAAGTGTTTACACCTACGAAGGCACAAACGAAGTTCACACTTTGGTTGTTGGCCAAGCGCTTACTGGAATCGCAGCATATGCGGACTACCAAGCGTAGTAAGAGCAGTTAGCTAAGCTTGATTTTTTGAACTGCACGAGGATTATCCAAGTGCTAACTGCGAGTCACGAAACATCCTGTTAAGGCACTGCCTGGGTAATTACTTGCCTAGCTATCGCTTAACATGTTGGTGCGCATGCTCAATTGCCTCGGGAGTAGTTGCAAAGATGTGATTTTCATGGGCAAGATGCTGATAAACGCCAAGCACCTTGAAAATATTGTGATGTGCATCCTTGATGCCGGAGAGAATGACAGTTACTCCTCGGTGTTCAAGTGCCTTGATCGTATCCCCAAGAACGCTTGCACCCGTGGCATCAAGGCTATGGACGCGAGACAAGCGCAGAATAACTACGCGCACCTCACTTATTTCGGTAACTTCAAGTAAGAATTTGTGAGCCGCGCCAAAGAACAAGGGTCCGTCTAGTCGAAATGCAACCACATGTTCACCAAGCAGTTGCTGTTGGGTGCTCGACTGTTCCGGACTAAGAACGGATGGCCGATCAACGTTGGCTGATTTGGAAACTTGATTAAGGGCATATATACCTGCGACCACCATCCCCATCATGACTGCAGTGACGAGGTCGAAAATAACGGTTGCTAGCGCCGTGGTGATTAGAATCGCTGCATCACCTCGAGTTGCTCGCAAGATGGCAACTAAACTGGAAACCTTGACCATCTGCACCGTCGTGGCTAGTAAAACACCAGCTAGGGCCGCCATCGGAATCATCCCAACCCAATGTGACGCTATGAGAATCACAATGAAAAGAAAGATGGATTGCGTAATAGCGGCCAGGCGTGATTGCGCGCCACTTCGAACATTAACTGCCGTCCGCGCAATCGCCGCAGTTGCGGGAACTCCACCAAATAATGGCGCAGCTAGATTGGCTAGACCCTGACCGAATAGTTCTCGATTTGCATTATGGCGTTCGCCCTCACTCATTGCATCAGCAACAGTTGCGGAGAGCAAGCTCTCCAACGCGGCCAGCATGGCCACAGCAATTGCAGGAAAAATGAGCGATGAATACTCATGAACGGGAATGCTTGGGATTGAGGGAAATGGCAATCCTGCAGGAAGGTTTCCAATAACTTTGATTGCGATCCCCCCTGTGGATGTTAGAAACGTTGCCACAATTACGCAAACTAGCGCAACTGGCATACCTGGACGATAGCGAGCGCCGATTAAAATCAGAGCAGCCACCACGAGCGCCAGCAAAATTGCAGGCCACTGCGGATCGCTAAGCCAGCTATTAAAAGCAGATGCTGCAATGCGGTAAACCTTCTCACCTTCACCAGGAGTACCCAGTGCCGATGGAACTTGCTGGAGGGCAATGATCACAGCGATACCCAAAGTAAATCCTTCAACTACCGGCAATGGGAGGTACGCCATAGCGCGCCCTGCTCTTGAAATCGCAAGAATAATTAGAAAAACGCCGGCCATGAGAGCAACCACCAGAACGCCAGCTGCCCCAAATTTGGCGAAAATCGGAATGAGCACGACAGTCATTGCACCAGTTGGTCCACTGACTTGAAGATTGCTCCCACCAAATATGGCGGCTACCACGCCGGCAACAATTGCCGTCACAATTCCAGCGCCAGCTCCCATGCCTGAGGAAATGCCAAAGGCAAGTGCAAGCGGTAACGCGACAAAACCTACCGTTACCCCGGCGATCACATCACGCCTTGGATTACGGCGCATCGCCGTGTAATCCGACTTCTGAGGTAACAAATCACGAATCCGCAGGAAGAAGTTGGTAATAACAATTTTTAGGCGTGCCTCAGATGAGAGCCCCCCAAGTGGCTCCTCGTTCGTTTTTGAACCTAGGTTCGACACGTCCAGCTCATATTTATTTGCATAGCCAAAGTCTACTCGTGTTCCTAATTTGGCTAATCAGAATATTGTTGTATCGCCAGTCACGTTAAGCAAGCACGCACCTTGGATCACTATGCATTAGTTTGCCAAATGAAGAAACTTAAATTGTGGTTTTTATTTCTTCGTGAAAACTTTATCGATTGCCCAATAAAGGGCAGCAACGATGATGGACGCCATTAGGATCCCCATCACGAAAATAATTACATTTGCATAGCCATACATAACAACATCAAAGAAGTCATACGGGTATTTATCAATGATTGCTCCGCGGAATAATGTGTAGAACACGTAAACAATTGGCAGCACGAGCGCTGCCAAAACGTTCTTTAAGTTAAACCAACCACGTGGACCAGCTATCACAAAAATTAGAACAGTAATCAGTGGAGTAATGGTGTGCTGAATTGGACTCGAGATCTGATTCAAACCCTGCGGTGGATAATTCGGTCCCAGAAGTAAGTTGTAAACAACGCCAGTAACTGTGATCATCAAAACCGTATCGATTCGCATAATGCGGAAGATTTTGCCATCACGGGCTGGGTTTAAGTAAAGCAAAGTCATCACGATGCCCACTGCAATCTGGCTCCAAATTGTGAAGTAGCTAAACAGGTCAACTAATCGCTCCGGCGCACCCGCCAACCCATTTGCATAGTCGCCGACGTGACCAAATAGTGAGGTGATTGGTGGTTCCCCATTGTCTGGGGTCTTAACAAGTCCAAATAGTTCAATCAGGAAAGACATGCCGAACCCGAGCCAAGCGCTCGCAGCATTGATGCCGAATAAATTGCGTTTTGTTTTAGTGGATAAGGCCATAACTTGACTTTATTGCTTTACCCCACTCAAATGTTACTTATTTGCTCGCTTAATTTATTCACTTCGAAGTAGTGGGCGCAAAATGTCCAGAATTGAGACATCTTCGATTGTGCTTGGGATGTCAACGTCTTTGCCATCAGCGATACCGCGCATAGTTTTACGCAATACTTTGCCGGATCGGGTCTTGGGTAATCCCGGCACGACTACGACTTCGTTGAGCGCTGCGACTGGGCCAACTTCTTTTCGAACTAAAGCCACAATTTCTTTACGTAAAACTTCAGCGTCAACTTGCGCGCCAGATTTAAGAACCACGAATGCTTTAGGGATCTGACCCTTGATTGCATCGGCTACTCCGATAACAGCGCACTCTGCAACTAGCTCGTGGGTTGCCACAACTGCTTCAAGTGAGCCAGTGCTTAATCTGTGGCCCGCAACATTTATCACATCATCCGTTCGACCCATGATGTAGACGTAACCATCTTCATCTAAGTAACCACCATCACCACTGGCATACATTCCAGGGAAAATGCTCAAGTACGAATCAATGTAACGCTGGTCATCACCCCAAAGTGTTGGCAATGTCCCAGGCGGTAGTGGCAAGGTGATCGCAATATTTCCCTCAGTGCCAATTGGAAGTTCATTTCCAGCTTCATCTAAAACTTTTATGTTGTAACCGGGTATCGGAACTGATGGCGAACCTGGCTTAATTGGCATTGGTTCTAGGCCACGCAAATTTGAAGCAATTGGCCAACCTGTTTCAGTTTGCCACCAGTTATCAATAACTGGGACTCCCAAGTGCTCGGTAGCCCAATGATAGGTATCTGGATCCAGGCGCTCACCAGCTAAAAATAGATTTTCAAACTTTGATAAATCAGTTTTCTTAATGAACTCTCCGGTGTAATCCTCTTTACGAATTGCCCGAATGGCAGTTGGCGCTGTGAATAATCCTTTTACGCCGTACTTTTCAATCACTCGCCAGAAAGTTCCAGCATCAGGGGTACCAACGGGCTTACCTTCAAACACAATTGTGGTAGCTCCAGCAAAAAGTGGTGCGTAAACAATGTAGGAATGTCCAACTACCCACCCGACGTCGGAGGCTGACCACCACATGTCGCCAGCTTCAATGTTGTAAACATTTTTCATCGACCAAGTGAGCGCAACTGCGTGGCCACCGTTGTCGCGCACAATTCCTTTGGGTTTGCCAGTCGTGCCAGAGGTATACAAAATGTAAAGCGGATCAGTTGCTGCCACTGAAACGCATTCGGCGGGTTCTGCCATAGCCATTGCGTCTTTCCAGTCCATGTCAGATGGCCTAAGTTCAACCACATGTTGCTCACGCTGCAAGATGATGCAGCGATCTGGCTTGTGATTAGCAAGTTGAATTGATTCATCAAGCATTGGTTTGTATTCGACAATTCGCGTTGGCTCTAGACCACATGAAGCCGAAACAATTACTTTTGGTTTGGCATCATCAATGCGAGCGGCTAATTCGGCAGGGGCAAAGCCGCCAAAAACTACGGAATGAACTGCGCCTAATCTTGCTGTGGCAAGCATGGCGATTAGTGCTTCTGGCACCATTGGCATATAAATAACAACACGATCGCCTTTTTCCACCCCTGCCATCCGCAGTGCGCCAGCGAACCGAGCAACTTTCTCCAGCATTTGGGCGTAAGTCAAAGTTAAAGATTTTCCAGTTATTGCGCTTTCGTGAATCACTGCTGGTTGATCAGCTCGGCCATCAACGACATGTCGGTCCAATGCGTTGTAGCAAGTGTTGAGCATGCCATCAGAAAACCATCGATACAGTGGCGGATTGCTCTCATCCAAGATTATTTTTGGAGTCTTATCCCATTTAACTAATTTCGCTGCGTTACCCCAAAATTCATTTGGGTCAGACATGCTTTGCGCGTAAGCATTCTGGTAATTAGTCATAGGTATGTCTACCACGATCTAACTTTAAAGAGTGCAGAACGTGGTTTGAACTTACACGATTTTCTAGTTTTTAGTAGCAGCTGCGAGTTGGCCACAAGCGCCATCAATGTCGCGGCCGCGGGTGTCGCGCACAGTTACAGGCACACCGTGAGACTTTAGGCGATAAACAAATTCTTCTTCATCTTCGCGCCGGGACGCAGTCCACTTAGACCCAGGAGTTGGATTGAGTGGAATCAAATTAACGTGCACTAAATTTCCAGCAAGTTTTTCACCCAGTAAATCAGCGCGCCAAGCTTGATCGTTAATATCTTTGATCATGGCGTATTCAATTGATACTCGGCGACCTGTTTGATCTGCGTAATACCAAGCAGCATCTAATACTTCTTGAACTTTATAGCGAGTATTAATTGGAACTAAAGTGTCGCGTAATTCATCATCTGGAGCGTGCAAGGAAACTGCCAACGTAACGGGAATACCTTCTTCAGCAAGTTGGCGCATCCGAGGAACTAAACCAACGGTAGAAACGGTGATGCCACGTGCTGACATTCCAAAACCTGCAGGTGCTGGCTCAGTTAACCGGCGAATCGCGCCGATCACGCTGTTGTAGTTAGCCATAGGTTCGCCCATGCCCATGAAAACTAAATTATTAACGCGACCAATGCCACCGGCGACTTCATCATTTGCAAGTGCCCGAGCGCCAGCTAATACTTGCTCTACGATTTCGCCCGTTGAAAGATTTCGAGTTAAGCCACTTTGCCCCGTTGCACAAAATGGGCAGTTCATGCCACAACCTGCTTGCGAGGAAATACACATAGTTACGCGATCGGTGTAGCGCATCAAAACGCTTTCGACTAACACACCATCGAACAATTTCCATACTTGCTTGACGGTCGTGCCGTTATCGCATTTAAGTTCGCGGATACTTGTCATTAAGTCTGGGAACAATAAATCTTTAACAGCTTCGCGCATGTCAGCTGGCACATCAGTCCAGGAAGCAGTGTCATTATTTAGTCGCTGGTACCACTGGCGTGAGAACTGATCGGCGCGAAAACCAGGTAAACCAAGTTCAATAACTTGGGCCTTGCGCTCTTCAACGGTCCAATCCGACCAATGCTTAGGCGGTTTTGGGCGCTTAGGCTCGATCATGATTAACTCACCGGGTGCAGGCATACCGTAAGCCTACGGGCGAATCGCTAGTTAGAGAAAAATGCCGAATAGGACCCAGGCAACGAATGCATTAATCACCAGAGAGTCGAGTCGATCCATAACTCCCCCATGACCTGGCAACAACTTACCCATGTCTTTCACACCAAGGTCGCGCTTAATCATTGATTCGATCAGATCACCCAAAGTGGCCGTCAACATCATGGCAAAGCCAATTAGTGCGCCCTCCCACCAAGGTTGCTCAAAGATGAAAATCCACAAGAGAGCGCCAACTGCAAGCTGGAGTACTAGAGCGCCAGCAAAACCTTCCCAAGACTTTTTTGGAGAAATCTTTGGAGCCATTGGATGTTTACCAAATAGGGCGCCAGCAATGTATCCGCCAAGATCGGTAGCTGCCGTTAGCAATACAAATGCTAAAACTTTCCAAGCACCATCAGTTTGCGTTGAGAGCAGTACTGCAAAACTCGCTAATACCGGTGCGTAAATTAAGGCGAAAATCGAACGAGTTACGTGATGAACGTATGCTTCTTCGCCATCCAATAGCCGAACTGACAACACTAAGACTGAACTTGCGATAAACGCTATTACTAAGCCATCGACTCCCTCAAGGGCTGCGGCGACCACAATTATGGGCGCGAGAATTTGAAGCAGGATTACCATTCGCTGTGACAGGCCAATGACTAAAGTTTGGGATAACTCGCGCGTTGCTAGCACTATTGCAAACGCAACTAAAATTGCAAAGAACCGCACATCGGCAAACAACGAGATTATTAAAGTGACAAATAATCCAAGACCAACGGCAATAGCAGCTGGCAAATTGCGCCCAGCTTTGCCGTAATCCGTTTGGTTTGTGGTCATGAACTAGACCTCGAGTAGTTCGGCTTCTTTATGCTTGAGCATTTCGTCAATGTGAGTTACTGCCTTAGTAGTTAAGTCCTCAAGTGCTTTTTCAGCGCGGGCTACTTCATCTTTACCAGCGTCGCCATCTTTAGCCATTTTTTCTAAAGTTTCTTTTGCGCTGCGACGAATGTTTCGAATTGCTATCCGAGCATCTTCAGCTTTGACTTTTGCCACTTTGATAAATTCTTTGCGACGATCTTCGGTCAATTGCGGGAATGGCACTCGAATAATCACACCATCATTGGATGGGTTAACACCAAGATCAGAATCACGAATTGCGCGCTCAATTGCGCCAAGTGCAGTTTTATCAAATGGATTGATCGTGGCAACGCGTGGTTCAGGCGTTTGAATTGAAGCAACCTGCTGCAATGGCGTTGGAGTTCCGTAGTAATCCACCATGATCTTTGAGAACAGCGCAGCAGAAGCGCGGCCCGCGCGGATCGTAGTGAAATCTTCTCTTGTTACCTCGGTTGCCTTTGACATCTTGGTTTCGGCATCTTTTAAAGTTTCGTTAATCATATTTTTTCAAATCTCCTAGTAAACAGTTCTTATTAAAGTTCCGATTTTTTCGCCACGAACAGCGCGCGCAATGTTGCCATCTGTTAGCAAGTTGAAAACTACGATTGGCAAATCATTGTCACGGCACAGACTGATCGCGGTGGCATCTGCAACCTTGAGATTCTGGGTTAACACATCGTCGTGGCTCAAATTTTCATAGCGCTTGGCTGCTGGATTTGTCCGAGGATCATCATCATAAACGCCGTCAACACCCTTGGCCATCAAAACTACTTCGCAAGCGATCTCAAGCGCACGCTGCGCAGCGCAACTATCAGTGCTGAAGTATGGCGTTCCAAGGCCAGCGCCAAAAATTACTACACGGCCTTTTTCTAAGTGGCGAAGCGCACGACCAGGAATGTATGGCTCAGCTACTTGACTCATTGGAATTGCGGTTTGTACCCGAGTTGCAATTCCTTGTTTTTCTAGAAAATCCTGCAGGGCGAGGCAGTTCATAACCGTGCCGAGCATACCCATGTAGTCAGCGCGCGCTCGGTCCATGCCACGTTCAGCTAGCTGGGCGCCACGGAAATAGTTACCGCCACCAATTACGACCGCAACTTCAGCGCCACTTCGGACAACTTCAGCAATTTGTCGAGCAATGTCATTGACTACATCGGGGTCAACGCCAAGTTTTCCTTCACCTGCAAATGCTTCACCAGAAAGCTTAAGTAAAACCCGCTTCCAGCCACCGGTTGGAACTCCAGGCCAGATATCCTTGGATTTATCAGATGCGCCCACGTCCTTAATCTTGCCGTATCCGCAACCGATTGTCTGCAATGCCCCCGCAAAAATACTTTTGGCACTCACCCTTGTGAGGTAAGTGCCAAAAGAGCCTAGATTCTTGCGATCAAGCGAATTCAGTGGCAATAAATTGCCTACCGGCTATCACTGCTGCGCAATTGATCGCAAGCGATCAAGCGAATAGAGCCGGCAATAAATTGCCTACCGGCTATCTCTGCTCTGCAATTGATCGCAAGCGATCAAGCGAATAGAGCCGGCAATAAATTGCCTACCGGCTATCTCTGCTCTGCAATTGATCGCAAGCGATCAAGCAGAGCCTATTTCGATCCGGATGAAGCCAGTGACAGTAGTTCCAGCATCTGCCAGAACTTGCTTTACTGTCTTTTTGTTATCGATAACTGAGGACTGCTCAAGTAAGCAACTGTCCTTGAAGAATCCATTAACGCGACCCTCAACGATCATTGGCAAGGAAGCTTTTGGCTTACCTTCCTCTTTCGCAGTTTCAAGAGCAATGTGCTTTTCATTTTCTACAACATCAGCAGGAACTTCATCGCGAGTTAAGTAAGTTGGACGCATAGCGGCAACTTGCATTGCAGCGCTACGAGCGGCTTCTTCACTGCCTGAGTAAGAAACCAGCACACCAACTGCAGGTGGCAGATCAGCTGCGCGACGGTGCAAGTAGATTGCAACATCGCCATCTGGGTTTGCCACGCGGCCAAGTTCAATTTTTTCGCCAATGATTGCTGCCATGTCGGCAACATTCTGCTCAACTGTTTTGCCGTTAGCCAAAGTTAGGGCGGCGGCTGCGGCTGAATCTTTAGCGCCTGCAGCTTTTACAGCGGCTGCGATTTCATTACCTAGCTTTAAAAAGTCATCACTCTTTGCTACGAAATCGGTTTCACACAAAAGTTCAATTAGTGCTCCAGCATCGTGCGAAACGATGCCAGCTGAAGTTTCGCGCTCAGCGCCACGCTTTGCAGCTTTGGCAGCGCCAGAAATTCGAAGAATCTCTACGGCCTTATCAAAGTCACCAGCAGATTCTTCAAGTGCTTTTTTGCACTCCATCATTCCGGCTGAGGTAATGTCGCGAAGTTTCTTTACTTCGGCGGCTGAAATAGACATGAATTAGTTCCTTAATGTATTTGATTTTGGTATGAAAGTTTTTTGAAAATTGCGGGCAACTTTTAGCTGCCCGCAATTTTCAATAAATTATTCGGCAGCAGGTGCTTCGGCAGCAGGTGCTTCGGCGGCAGGTGCTTCGGCGGCAGGTGCTTCAGCAGGAGTTGCCGCAACGCTTTCGCCAGTTAGAAGTTCCTTTTCCCAGTCAGCAAGTGGTTCAACGCCAGCTTCAATCGGAGTTCCAGCAACAGCGCCACCAGCGCGTGCCATCAATCCTTCAGCAATTGCATCGCCAATCATGTGAGTAAGTAAACCAACGGCGCGCAAGGCATCGTCGTTTCCTGGAATTGGGTAGTCCACAACATCTGGATCACAGTTGGTGTCAAGAATCCCAACAACTGGAATGTTCAGCTTGCGAGCTTCGCCGACTGCAATGTGTTCTTTGTTGGTATCTACTACCCAAATTGCACTTGGAAGTTTCTGCATATTGCGAATACCCGTAAGTACAAGTTCTAATTTTTCTTTCTCGCGGCGAAGTACCAAAAGTTCTTTCTTGGTAAGTCCGGAGCCAGCAACGTCATCAAAGTTGATCTGCTCTAGTTCCTTCATGCGCGAAATACGCTTGGACACAGTCTGGAAGTTAGTGAGCATGCCACCTAACCAGCGGTGATTTACGTATGGCATACCAACGCGAGCAGCTTCAGTTGCGATTGCTTCCTGTGCCTGCTTCTTGGTGCCAACGAAAAGTACAGTGCCACCGTGCGCAACTGTTTCGCGAACGAATTCGTATGCGCGATCAATGTATGCAAGTGACTGCTGTAAGTCAATGATGTAGATGCCATTGCGCTCAGTAAAAATAAAGCGCTTCATCTTTGGATTCCAGCGGCGGGTCTGGTGTCCGAAGTGAACACCGTTTTCCAGCAGCTGTCGCGTCGAAATGACGGCCATGGTTGTACTCCTATTTCTTAGGTTGGGGTGAACCAACCTCATTGCGGTTTGTGTGATCTCGGTTGAGATCACCCTTGGTTCTGGTGTTGGAGACCGCCTGTTTCCAGGACCGATGGTCTTTCAAATCACTTTTAATGAACCTGTGATGTCACTTATTTCTAAGTGCGAGTCCTAGTTTACGGGGTTTTTGAGGGGCTAAAACCACAGCCACTGCCTCTCCCCAGGTGCCCTGACTTGTTTCGCCAAGGTCGCCTGAGAAGGGAATCTGGAGCTATGCCTAGTTCGTATCGCAAGTTTTGGTCTGCCTTGCTGGTCGCGCTGCTCTGGGGAGTTGTAGGCGCTCCAGCTCAAGGGGCTAATTCGTGGGTCTGGCCCATGGACCCCCACGAACTAAGCGTGGGTTTTGATCGGCCGGCCCAAAACTGGCTACCAGGCCATCGCGGCATTGACTTAGTTGGTTCTGCTGGGACGCAAGTTCATGCTGCGGGAAGTGGGATCATATTTTTTGCTGGACAAGTTGGTGGCAAAGGCGTGGTCGTGGTCAAACATGGCGTACTTCGCACGACTTACGAACCAGTTGTAGCCAGCGTGACATTAGGTACGCGCGTTCGCGCCGGCGATGTACTTGGCACTTTGCAACCAGGAAACAGTCACTGTGCCAGCGCAACTACTGTAACGTGTTTACATTGGGGACTAATTCGAGGCACGACTTACTTGAATCCACTCGCGCTAGTTCAAAAGCGAGTTAGGTTACTTCCACAATTTGAGAAGAATTAAAATCTTTAGTGTTTTAGGCTCTCGGCATTGCTTATGCATCCAAGAGCTACGCTCTCGGATGGGCCTGCTCGAATACAGCGCGCAACCGATCCATTGATACGTGAGTGTAAAGCTGCGTAGTTGCCAAACTGGCGTGACCTAAAATCTCTTGCACAGTTCGAATGTCAGCGCCTCCTTCGATCAGATGAGTAGCTGCGGAATGACGTAAGCCATGAGGTCCAAGATCTGGCATGCCTGCCAAACTTGAGAGCACTTCGTGAACCATGGAGCGAACTACGCGTTGATCAATTCGCTTACCGCGTTGGCCTAAAAATAATGCGGCGCCACTTTCCTGCGTTGCAAGTGCGGTCCGAGAATTTGCTAGATAGCTTGAAACAGTTTTTTCCGCAATTGCGCCATAGGGCACTACTCGCTCTTTAGATCCTTTTCCAAGTACTCGAATTGTGCGACGAGATTGGTCTATGTCGTGAATGTCCAGACCGACAAGTTCCCCGACTCGAATGCCAGTTGCATAGAGCAGTTCCAAGATTGCTAAATCACGTATGTGTGTTGGCGAATTATCATCAGCGCGAAGCGTGGCTCGATCCATAACTTCTTCTGCTTGTTGGCGCTGTAAAACTTGCGGTAAGCGTTTACTTACTTTTGGAATCACTAATGCGCTAGCCGGATCTTCCGCAATCAACTTAGTGTGGGTAGCCCAAGCAAAAAACATTCGGATTGCAGTGGCTCGTCTGGCTATTGTTGCTGAGGACAATTCGGCGATTCGTTGCTTTGCCAACCAGCCGCGCAATTCCACAATTCCAATATCTTGGAGTTGTTCGCAACCCACGCTTTGGGCAAAAATAAATAAATTGGTGAGATCTTTGCGATAAGCCATTACAGTGTTGGCGCTTCGCCCAAGCTCTAACTCGACATACTGAATAAACCGATCGGTGGCGGCAGTAAATGTTGAGTTAGTTAACTCCATAGTTCTAGAGTTTCAATGGCAAGGCTAAATTGCAAGGACATTGACGGTGTTATGTCATTGTCCTGATAAGTA
>Ga0209702_10000471_pt1 | contig 83693 bp, 87 predicted proteins | sample FRY01_FD_187210 | JGI IMG/M metagenome (GOLD analysis project Ga0209702, IMG submission 187210) | Freshwater microbial communities from Lake Fryxell liftoff mats and glacier meltwater in Antarctica - FRY-01 (SPAdes) (version 2) | ecosystem: Environmental > Aquatic > Freshwater > Ice > Glacier...
TTGTCGTTGAACATGTCGGCATGGATCACGCCGGCCGGCAGGCCGCTGGGCCAGTTCGCCTCGAAGAACTCGATCTCGGCGCCCAGCTCGCGATCGAGCGCGGCATCGATGTGGCGGCGCGCGCCTTCCCAGAGGGGACGCCAGCCCGCCACCGACAGGGCATTGGGACGCACGATCGCGAAATCCTGGCCGGCAAGGTGCATGGCGGCCATCGTCTCGCCGACCGGCCCGCAATGCGCGACCGTCATGCGGCGCGGCCACATGCCATGCAGGAAGCTGGTGATCGCCGCTGGTCTGCCGGCCAGGGTGCGCAGCGCCTTGCCGTCGCGGCCATGGATCGGCCGGGGACAGTTGATCCCGCGATCGGCGAGATGGTCCATCAGGCCCAGGAAGAACGGCAGGTCGCCCGGATCGACGCGCTTTTCGTAGAGCGTGACCATGTACTGGCCGGGACCCTTGGGGCCGCCGGTGGTGGTCAGGACGTAGTTGGTGTTCTCGACGCCTTCGGCAATGCCCTTGAAGGAATCGGCCTGGCCGATGTCGTATTCGGCGAGAAAGGCTTCGAGCTCGATGTCGCCGACTTCCGTGTAGACCGCCACGTCAGGTCACCAGTACGCGCGGCAGCTTGAACACGACGCTTTCCTCGGTCGTGCGCACTTCCTCGACGGTGACGTCGTAGCGCGCGCGGCAGGCCTCGATCAGCTCGTCGACCAGCAGCTCGGGCGCCGAGGCGCCGGCCGTGATGCCGAGGCGGCGCGCGTCGCCCAGCCACGCCCAGTCCATGTCGACGGCGCGCTGGACCAGGCGCGACTTCGCACAGCCGTAATTGGCGGCGACCTCGACCAGCCGCATCGAGTTCGACGAGTTGGGCGCGCCGATCACCACCAGTGCGTCGCAGCGTCCGGCGATCGCCTTGACCGCCGCCTGACGATTGGTGGTGGCGTAGCAGATGTCTTCCATCTTGGGCCCCTGGATCGCCGGAAAGCGGCGGCGCAGGACGGCGACGATCCCGAGCGTGTCGTCGACCGACAAGGTCGTCTGCGTGGCGTAGGCGAGGTTCAGGGGGTCGGGCACCGCGACCGTTTCGGCCTGGGCGGCGTCCTCGACCAGGATCACCGCGCCGTCGGGCAGCTGGCCCATCGTTCCGATCACTTCGGGATGGCCGGCATGGCCGATCAGCACGACGGTGCGGCCCGAGTCGTTGTGCCGCTCCGATTCGCGGTGGACCTTGGAGACCAGCGGGCAGGTCGCGTCGACATAGAGCAGGTTGCGGCGCGCGGCCTCGGCCGGTACCGATTTCGGCACGCCATGCGCGGAAAAGACGACGGGGCGATCGTCGGGCACCTCGTCGAGCTCGTCGACGAAGATCGCACCCTGTGCCTCGAGGTTTTCGACCACGAAGCGATTGTGCACGATCTCGTGCCGGACATAGACCGGCCGGCCGTAACGCTCCAGGGCGCGCTCGACGATCTGGATGGCACGGTCGACGCCGGCGCAGAAGCCGCGCGGGCTGGCGAGCAGGATGGTGAGCGGCGTCTTCGGGGCAATCATGAAATCGTTCGACGGGAGGACGACCCGCTCGCTTGCGGGCCTGCGGACCATTGCCTAGAGTCCGTGCAGTACGGATTGGGCGCGGCACCGTAACAAAGCCGCCGCAACGGGGAAAGCAACATGACCGAGCCGGTTGTCGCGGCCAGAGCACCTTCGAAGGTCGCTCTCGAGGCGGGCAAGGACTACTGGTGGTGCGCCTGTGGCCTGAGCAAGGCCCAGCCGTTTTGCGACGGCAGCCACAAGGGCTCCGGCCTCGCCCCGATGAAGTACGCGGTCGAGAAGTCCGGCGACTACTGGCTCTGCGACTGCAAGCACAGCTCGAAAAAACCGCTTTGCGACGGCTCACACAAGACCCTGGCATGACCCTCAATATGTATCTCCGCGCCGCGCCGGTCGCGCTGGCGCTTGTTCTTTCCGCCTGTGGCGGCAAGTCCGAGGATTCGGCGACCGCCTACTGTCCGGCGCCGTTCACGGTCCAGGATGCGGGCCGGCTGACCCATTTCAAGGACGGCCCGGGCCGCGATCCGCGCGATGTCGAATATGAAGCGGCATTGGCCGGCGTCGGTACCAAGTGCTCGCTGCGACGCAACCAGATGGACGTGACCCTGATCATGCGCGTCGCGGTCAGCGCCGGGCCCTCGGTCGTCGCCGGCCAGACCCGGGTGCCCTACTTCGTGCGGGTGCTCGGCAGTTCCGGCCAGGTCGTCCAGGGCCAGGATTTCACCGCCGATTTCAGGCTGTCGGGCGCCAACCCGCGCGGGCAGTCGCAGGAGGAGTTCACGCTCACCCTGCCGTTCAACCAGATTTCGGAACTCGGCAGCTACCGCATCGCCGTCGGCCTCAAGCCGTCGATGGAAGAGCTCGACTATAACCGGCGGCAAGGCCTGCGCTGATGAGTGCCTATGCCGACAGGCTGGACGCATTGGTCGCCGAGGCGGCCGATCGCTGTACCGGCTGCGGCAAGTGCTTCGAGGCCTGTCCGACGGCGCGCGAAAGCGGACTCGATGCGAGCGGGGCCGTGCAGCGCGTCGGCGAACTGGTGTCGCTCACGCGCGAGGGCGGCGCCGCGGCGCCGCTGCTCGACCAGTGGCTCGGCGCCTGTGACGGCAGCGCCCAGTGCACCGCCGCCTGTCCCGAGGGCATCAACGTCCGCCAGTGGGTGACCATCGCCAAGATGAAGTCGTTGCAGGCGGCGCGGCCGGTGCAGGAGGGCGCGGCCAATGCCGCCAACCGCTTCCGCCACATGGCGCAGGCCGTGCGCCTGCTCGCCAGCATGCAGCTGCCGTCCGAGACGTTGAAGAAGATCCTGGCGCCGGCCGAGCGGCGCACCGCCGACGTGCTGTTCTATACCGGCTGCAACGTGCTGCGCACGCCGCACATCGTGCTCAACGTCATGGACATCCTCGACGCGCTGGACCTCGACTTCGACGTGGTCGGCGGCACCGCCCATTGCTGCGGCGTCTATCAGTTCCAGGAAGCCGACCTGGCCACCTACGAGCGCATGGGCCATCGCACCTTCCAGCGCTTCGGCCAGTCCGGCGCCTCGAAGGTGCTGACCTGGTGCCCGACCTGCAGCAAGAATTTCGACGAGCTGGAGAAGGACGTCGAGGAGCCGTCGTTCGATCTCGGCCATGTCAGCGAGTTCCTCGCGGCCAATCTCGCGGCGCTGAAGGCGCGCTTCACGGAAGACCAGCCGAAGCGCCGCGTCGTGATCCACGAGCATCAGGGCATCGGCGCCACGGTCGAGAGCATCCGCAAGCTGCTGGGCGCCGTGCCCAATCTCGAGCTGATCGAGCTGCCGCAGGATTCCGGCTTCTCCTATGCCTGCGGCGGCCAGGCCGCGAAGTTCAAGGCGCGCGAACAGGCGATCCATCGCGCGCTGGTGATGGGCGCGGTCGCGGCCGGCGCCGACACGATCGTCACCATGTATCACTCCTGCCACCGCTCGCTGGCCGGTGCCCAGGCGATCTATCCGTCGCTGAAGGTCGTGAACTTCACCGACGTGCTGGCCGAGGCGCTGGGCCGTGGCGGCCATCCCGACTACTACCAGCTCTACAAGCAGGGCGGCGCGATGGACGAGGCCGTGACGGCCGCGCGCGGCTTCCTCGAGAACAACGGCGTGCGCATCGACGAGAACGCCGTGAAGTCGCTCACCGCCGACATCTTCAACGAGACCGGCATCGGCGGCCCGCGCGAGGCCTTCATCGAAGCCTTCGGCGCACTGGCCCGCGAGGGCTGACGTCGATGGGCTTCGAGGCGGCCAGGCACTTGCAGCTCGCGGCACCGTGGTGGCGGCCGGCGGGCGGCCAGTGGGTTCGGATCCGCGGTGGCCGGCCTCTTCGTGGCACCTACGCGCTTTGCGGCGCGAAGAATGCGGTTCTGCCGCTGATGGTCAGTGCTCTGCTGACGCCGCATCTCGTGACCCTGCGCAACGTTCCGGCCACGCTCGATGTCGCCGTGCTCGCAGCACTCCTGCGGCGGCTAGGAGCGGAACTCCACTGGGCGCCGAGATCGTCGTGCATGGCCGTACGGCGATGGTGCGTGGCGTGGCGCGCCTGAGCGGCGCCGAGGTCACCTGCACCGACATCCGGGCTGCCGCCGCGCTCGTGATCGCGGGTCTCGGGGCGGACGGCGAAACCATCCTCGGCGGCGTGGACCATCTCGATCGCGGCTACGAGCGCATGACCGAGAAGCTCGCGGACTGTGGCGCCGATGTCGTCCGTAGGGATCGTTGACGGCTGCCGTTCGCCCGTTCAACGGAGCGGTGCGTTAAAACTCTGTCGAAGGGCCTCGATCTCGATTCTCCACGCTTCGATCGTCGCGGTACTGGGAACGTCCCATTCGTCTTCCGCTGGATATCGTTAGGCTACTCCGTAAGGCGTGAGTTTGGTGAGATTGCTCAGCGCCTTCTTGAGACGATGACTGTCCGGTAACAATCCCACGAGAGCGGCGATGTCGTGCGTCTTGGGGAAGGCCAGACCCGCTTGCACGAGCAAAGCTTTGACCAGCTTTTCTGCTGCTTGCTGGCAATGGTAGGCGGCGCCGCTTGGAGAGGGCATCGGGCCATGGAGATTGTTGACGACCTGTTTCAGGTCGTCATCGACGACCACGAGCCAGCCTGCGACCTCTTCAATGGCCATAGACCAGTCGGCCCTGGCGCGTGGCGCTATAGCTTAGAGTGCCGACGCGATTGCGTTTGCGTTCGAACACGCTGCGGCGACAGGGAATGATATCGAGCGGAACGCCCGGATCTCGGGCGACACGAGTCGTTGCCTCCAGGGAACGCGAACTCAGAGGAGCGTCATCCGACACGATCACGAGAAGGTCGTAGTCGCTGTCGGGGCGGGCGTCGCCGCGAGCCCGGCTGCCGAACAGGTAAATCGCCTCCGGATTCATCGTCTCCACGACCCGGGCGATCATGCGATCGAGAATGCCGACTTGGCTGGCGTCCATACGTTTAGTTTACACCAATTGGCGGCACTTTGGTCACGCCTCCCGCACCGTCAGCACCGCCCACGCGGCATCGGCGAAGAACGTCGCGTGGTCGGAGAGCGGGCCCTCGAAGCGGCCGTAGACCTTGTAGGTCGCGGGCTGCATCACGGTGCCGATGGCCGAGGCGGCCGCAAGGTCGGGGTCGCGCGTCGGGATCTCGCCGGCAGCCATCGCGCTAACGATGACCTCGCGCACGACATCGACCGGGTTGGGCGTGCCGTCGGGCACCATCGCCAGGAACAGATGCTGGGTGAGCAGGTGGTAGGCGAACAGGGACCAGTCGCGGTCCGCCCAGTCGCAATAGCAGCGCACGATGGCGTCGATCTTTTCCCGCAGGCTGGTGACGGGGCGATGTGCCTCGGCCAGCGCCTCGGCCAAGGCGCGGTGATGGCCGAGGAAGATATCGAGGGCGAGCTGCTCCTTGCTCGGGAAGTAGCGGTAGATCGTGCCCTCGGCGATCGACGCCGCCATGGCGATCTCGCGGGTCGTGGTCTCGGCGACGCCGCGCGCCACGAACAGGGTGAGGGCCGCGCGCTCTACGCGGGCTTTTGTCTCTTCGGCTTTGCCCATGGCACGCAGTCTATGAGGGAGCGCTCACTTGGAAAAGAGGGGCTCTCGCTTTCCGACGTGGACAGCCAGCGCCAATCGATCACCCAGTCGGGGGGCACGGCTGAAGAAAGAACGGCATCACTCTGAACCTTGAGGAATTCGTCAAATGACCGGCGGATGAACATGCCAACCTCCTATAGTGAGTGGTTGCTCATAAAATAAGTGAGTAATCACTCAATTACAAGAAGAATCGTTAGAAGATTGGTTCCTCGGCGATTTTCCCCGTGATTCGGCGGAGCCTCGCAGCTTTGTACGTGGACGACGAAGATGCCCCTGCCTATGGTCGCTCACCCAGACGAAACCTGTGGGAGAGCCCATCCGCAAGGATGGCGCCGAAGGAGCAACCGGCCCCGGAAACTCTCAGGCAAACGGACCGCAGGAGGATGGGTCTCTGGAAAGTGGCGGGCGCCCCATTCGGCGCACGCCCACCGACGAAGTAAGCCGGCCCTCTGTAGGAGGCTCCCGGCGAATCTTTCAGGTCTCCGGACAGAGGGGGTCGCGAACGGCGCAGTCCTTGCGTCGCCAAAGCGCGACTCCGGTCGCGTTCAACGCGACTTCGACGGAGACTCTTTTGACCGAAACACCCGCCGGCCCCCTGAAGCGCACGCCGCTTTACGATCTTCATCGTGAACTGGGCGCGCGCCTGGTGCCGTTCGCCGGCTACGAGATGCCGGTCCAGTATCCGACAGGCATCCTGGTCGAGCATGCGCAGACACGCACCGCCTGCGGCCTGTTCGATGTCTCCCACATGGGCCAGGTGCGGCTCACCGCGAAGCCCGGCCACAATGCCGCGAAGGCGATGGAGACCCTGGTGCCGGGCGACATCGCGGGCCTGCAGCCGGGCCAGCAGCGCTACACCCAGTTCACCAACGACGCCGGCGGCATCCTCGACGATCTGATGGTGACCAGCACGGGCGATCACCTGCTGGTCGTCATCAATGCGGCCTGCAAGGACGCCGATCTCGCGCACATGCAGAAGCATCTCTCGGCGACCTGCGAGGTCGAGCCGATGTTTTCGCGCGGCCTTCTCGCGTTGCAGGGACCGCAGGCGTCGGCGGTGCTGTCGCGGCTGGCGCCACAGGTCGCGACCATGAAGTTCATGACTGGCGCCTATGTCGTGATCGACGGCGCGCGCTGCTACGTCACGCGCTCGGGCTATACCGGCGGCGACGGCTACGAGATCTCGACTCCTGCGGACCAGACCGACGCCATCGCGCGCAAGCTGCTCGGCCATCCCGAGGTCAAGCCGATCGGACTGGGCGCCCGCGATTCGCTCAGGCTCGAGGCCGGGCTCTGCCTCTACGGCCACGACATCGACACGACCACCACGCCGGTCGAAGCGGTGCTGTTGTGGAGCGTCGGCAAGGAGCGTCGCGTTCAGGGCGGGTTTCCCGGCGCCGCGGTCGTCCAGAAGCAGATCGCCGAGGGCTCGACGCGCAAGCGGGTCGGCCTGCTGCCCGAGGGCAAGGCGATCGCGCGCGAGGGCGCCGAGATCGTGATCGCCGGCAAGACCGTGGGCATCGTCACGTCGGGCGGCTTCTCGCCCACCTTGGGGCGCGCCGTCGCCATGGGCTACGTCGAGCGCAGCCAGTCAGCCAATGGAACCAGGGTCGATCTCATGGTGCGCGGCAAGCCCGTGCCGGCCGAGATCGTGCCCATGCCCTTCGTCAAGCATACCTATTTTCGCGGCTAGGAGATCAAGATGACCGAGACCAAATACACCGAAGAGCATGAGTGGATCCGCGTCGAGGGCGCTGTCGGCACGATCGGCATCACGCAATACGCCCAGGAACAGCTGGGCGACGTCGTGTTCGTCGACGTGCCCGCGGCCGGCCGCAAGGTTGCCAAGGGCGAGGCCGTTGCCGTGGTCGAGTCGGTGAAGGCCGCCTCCGATATCTACGCGCCGGCGACCGGCGAAGTGGTCGAGAGCAATGCCGCGCTGGCCGACACGCCGGGCGACGTCAACGCCGAGCCGACCGGCAAGGGCTGGTTCTTCAAGCTCAAGCTCGCCGACAAGGGCGAGCTTGCCGGCCTGATGGACGAGGCCGCCTACGAAGCCTTCGTCAAGAACCTCGGCTGACAAACCGGACCTCATCCTGAGGAGTGCCCGCAGGGCGCGTCTCGAAGGATGGGCAAGAGACAAAGTGCTCGTTCCCATCCTTCGAGACGCATCGCTGCGCGATGCTCCTCAGGATGAGGGCATTACCAAGGAGCAAGAGCCTGATGCGTTATCTCCCCCTCACCGACGCCGATAGGCGCGAGATGCTGAGCGTGATCGGCGCCAAGTCGGTCGACGAATTGTTCAGGGACGTGCCCGCTTCGGCGCGCCTGGCGGCCAAGATCGGCGGCCTGCCCGACCACCAGGGCGAACTCGAGGTCGAGCGCGCCTTCCAGGCCTATGCCGCCAAGAGCCTGTCGCCGGCCACGACGCCGTTCTTCATCGGCGCCGGCGCCTATCGCCATCACGTGCCCGCGACCGTCGACTACATGATCCAGCGCGGCGAGTTCCTCACCTCGTACACGCCGTATCAGCCGGAAATCACCCAGGGCACGCTGCAGTACCTGTTCGAGTTCCAGACCCAGGTCACGCTGCTCACCGGCATGGAGGTCGCCAACGCCTCGATGTATGACGGCTCGACCGGCACCGCCGAGGCCGTGCTGATGGCCAACCGCATCACGCGCCGCCACAAGGCGCTGATCTCGGGCGGCCTTCATCCGCAGTATCGCAGCATCATCGAGACCACGGCCAAGTGGGAGGGCTTCAAGGCCACCCTCTCGAGCACCGATGCCGAGGGCCTCGAGGATCTGATCGCTTCGGTCGATCGCGACACGTCCTGCGTGGTCGTGCAGAACCCGAGCTTCTTCGGCCATGTCCGCGACTTCACCAGGCTCGCGGAAGCCTGCCACGCCGCCGGCGCGCTGCTGATCGTGGTGGTGACGGAAGTGGTCTCGCTGGGGCTCTTGAAGCCGCCGGGCCAGATGGGCGCCGACATCGTGGTCTGCGAGGGCCAGTCGATCGGCAACGGACTTGGCTTCGGCGGTCCTTACGTCGGCCTGTTCGCGACCCTCGACAAGTACATGCGCCAGATGCCGGGCCGTCTGGTCGGCGAGACCGTCGATGCCGACGGCAAGCGCGGCTTCGTGCTCACGCTGTCCACGCGCGAGCAGCACATCCGCCGCGAGAAGGCGACGTCGAACATCTGCACCAACGCCGGCCTCTGCGCGCTGGCCTTCACGGTGCACCTCACCTTGCTGGGCGAGGCGGGCTTCACGCGTCTGGCCGAGATCAACCACGCCAAGGCCTCGCAGCTCGCCGATCGGATTGCGGCGCTGCCCGGCGTCACGGTGCTGAACGACAGCTTCTTCAACGAGTTCACCGTGAAGCTGCCCAAGCCGGCCGCCGAGGTCGTCGAGGCGCTGGCGGCCAAGCGCATCCTGGGCGGCCTGCCGGTGTCACGCCTGATTCCCAATGATCCTTCGGTCGCCAACCTGCTGCTGCTGGCAGCGACCGAGACGGCGACCGATGCGGGCATGGATCCGCTGATCGCCGGCCTGAAGGAGGTGCTGTGATGGTACAGTCGCTCGATCGTAGCCAGGGCCGTGAGGGGGCCCGCGCCGGCGGTGTTGCCGCAGGCTCCGCCAACACGCACGGCACCTTTACCGGCAACCGCGCGCTCCAGCTCGAGGAGCCGCTGATCTTCGAGATGGGCCAGCCCGGCCGTTGCGGCGTCGACCTGCCGGAGCCGCCGAAAGTCGAAGACCGTCTGAACGGCCTGCGCCGCGCCGGCACGATCGGCCTGCCCGGTCTCTCCGAGCCGCAGGTGGTGCAGCACTTCACGCGGCTCAGCCAGAAGAACTACGCCATCGACATGGGCGTCTACCCGCTGGGCTCGTGCACGATGAAGCACAATCCCCGCATCAACGAGAAGGTCGCGCGCCTGCCCGGCATCGGCGATCTCCATCCGCTGCAGCCGGTCTCGACCGTGCAGGGCGCGCTGGAGCTGATCGACCGGCTGGCGCACTGGCTGAAGACCCTCACCGGCATGCCGGCCGTGGCGATGTCGCCGGCCGCCGGCGCGCATGGCGAGATGTGCGGCATGATGGCGATCGCCGCGGCGCTCGAGGCCAAGGGCGAGCGCGCGCAACGCAAGACCGTGCTGGCGCCGGAGTCGGCGCATGGCACCAACCCCGCGACGGCGGCGGCGCTGGGCTTCGTCGTGAAGCCGATCCCGGCCAACGACCGCGGCCGCGTCGACCTCGCCGCCCTCAAGGCTGCGCTGGGTCCCGACGTGGCGGCGATCATGCTGACCAATCCCAACACCTGCGGCCTGTTCGAGAGCGACATCGTCGAGATCTCCAAGGCCGTGCACGAGGCGGGCGCCTACTTCTATTGCGACGGCGCCAACTTCAACGCCATCGTCGGCAGGGTGCGGCCGGGCGATCTCGGCATCGACTGCATGCACATCAACCTGCACAAGACCTTCTCGACGCCGCATGGCGGCGGCGGTCCGGGTGCGGGTCCGGTGGTCCTGTCGGCGGCGCTGGCGCCCTACGCGCCCTATCCGTGGATCGTGAAGGACGGCGACACGTGGCGCGTCGCCGAGGAGGGCGGCGCCCTCGAGTCTCTGGGGGCCGGGAGCATGCCGCTTGGCCGGCTCAAGGCCTTCCACGGACAGATGGGCATGTTCACGCGCGCGCTGGCCTACATCATGAGCCACGGCGCCGACGGGCTGAAGCAGGTCGCCGAGGACGCCGTGCTCAACGCCAACTACGTGATGGCGGCTCTCAAGGACGTCATGAGCCCGGCCTTCGACGGGCCCTGCATGCACGAGGCGCTGTTCGACGACAGCTTCCTCAAGGACACCGGCGTCAGCACGCTCGACTTCGCCAAGGCGATGATCGACGAGGGCTATCATCCGATGACCATGTACTTCCCGCTGGTGGTGCATGGCGCGATGCTGATCGAGCCGACCGAGAGCGTGGCCAAGGAGGATCTCGACCAGTTCATCGGCGCGCTGCGCTCGCTCACCGCGAAGGCCAAGACCGGCACCGCGGCCGATGAGTTCAAGGCAGCGCCGCTCTATTCGCCACGTCGCCGTCTCGACGAGACGCTGGCCGCGCGCAAGCCGGTCCTGCGCTGGAAACCGTCGAACAACCCGCCGGGCACCGATCCGCTGAAGCAGGCGGCCGAGTAGTCAGCCCTAACTCTTCCCCTTTGCGGGCTCCGCAAAGGGGAAGTGCCCTCGTCATACGAGGGCGATGGGGTCATGACCCCTCCGTCGCATCAGCGGCTTGGTTACAAGCCGCGGACGCGACACCTCCCCATTTGAATCTATCGTATTCACACATCTCGACGATGCCTCGCGCGAGTGTAAGAGGCGGTCAAAAAAGCTGAATCTTTTCAATGCTTCTGGCGGTAGTGACGGCCCCCGTTGTGTCGGCGAGGCCGCCACGCAAGTCATTGATACAGAATCACTTTTTGAGATGCGTGAATCCGATAGCCAGTTGAATGGGGAGGTAATCTGAACGAGATCAGACAAGAAAAAGCCCCCGCCTTGCGGCGGGGGCACCAGGTTGCCCGCTCTTGTTTTTTGCGGGCGATCCCTATTTTCGAAAGGTCAGTGCAGACGGCGGGGCAACTCGGCGATGGCCTCGTCGATCATCCCCTGCGTCCGGCCGGCGCCGACCTGGTCCTTGAGCAGCGTCCGCGTGGCGGCGAGCGCCACGTCGACGGCCATGTTGCGTACTTCCTTCGTCGCCTGGACTTCGGCCTGGGCGATGCGATCCTTGGCCTGCTGCTCGCGGCGGGCGATCAGCGCTTCGCGCTCCTCGGCGGCGTGCTGGGCGAGGCGCACGGCCTCCTGCTTGGCCTGGGTCACGATCTCCTGGGCAAGCGTCGCCGAGTCGGCGAGGTTCTTGTGAGCGTCGTCTCGCGCCCTCTGCGCCTCATTGCGCAGTTTCTCGGCTTCGCCGAGCGTGCGCGTAATGAGGGCGGTGCGGTCGTCGAGGAGCTTGGTCAGCCCCCGAACGATCTGCTTGCCGGCGATCAGCAGGAACAGCACGAAGGAGACGGCGACCCAGAACGTCGGGTCGGAGAACAGGCCTCCGCCGCCGCCCTGCGCGTCGGCCGCCCATGCGGTACCGATCATGGCTTTCCTGCCTTTGCTGCTTCGTCGACGGCGCGGGCGACCTGCGCGGGATCGGACGATCCGCCCAGCTTGCCCAGCACTGCCGTGGCGATTTCGGTCGACATGCTGGCGAGACCCGCGAGGGTCTGCGTGCGCTGTTCGCCGATCCGCCGTTCAGCCGCGGCGATGTCGCCGGCCAGACGTTCGCCGACCTCGTGCAGCTTGGCCGAGGTCTGGGTCGCAGCGGCCTCCGAAGCTTCGCGGATCAGGCCGGAGGCCTGCCCACGCGCTTCGGCAAGCGCCTTGTCCTGCTCGGCTCCCTTGGCACGGGCCGCGTCGTTGGCCGTCTGGGCCGCGTCGAGATCGGCCTGGATCTTGTGCTCGCGGCTTTCGATGGTCTTGCCGATGCGCGGCAGGACCATCTTGGCCATGAGGAAGTAAAGAACGGCAAAGCACACCACCAACCAGAAGATCTGGGTGGGGAACTTCGTGAGGTCGAACTGCGGCATGCCGGCCGCCTGCGCGGCAACCGGCAGCCCGATCAGGGCTGCCGCGGCAACCGAAGTCCGAAGTGCCTGAACGGGCACGATCGAACTCAGGCGAAGAGGGCGATCAGCGCGACGATCAGCGCGAACAGCGCGATAGCCTCGGTGACGGCGAAGCCGATCCAGATGTTGGCGCCGATTTCGGCCTTCGAGGCCGGGTTGCGCGACAGCGCCGTGATGTAGCTCGCCCACACGTTGCCCACGCCGATGCCGGCGCCGATCATGCCGATGGCGGCGAGGCCTGCACCGATGAACTTGGCGGCTGAAGCGTCCATTTCTATCTCCTGTTTTTCGTGGCTTTGACGTTTTGGATGATGGGTACGGGCGCGGCGACTAGTGCAGGTGCAGCGCGTCGTTCAGGTAGATACAGCAGAGGATCGTGAAGATGTAGGCCTGCAGCAGCGCGACCAGCAGTTCGAGCGCGGTGATGGCCACCAGCACCACGAGCGGCACGATGCCGAAGAAGCCGAGCGCCACGACGAAGCCGGCCAGCACCTTCAGGAGCACGTGGCCGACCGTCATGTTGGCGAACAGTCGGACCGACAGGCTGATCGGGCGGCTCAGATAGGAGATGAGCTCGATCGGGATCAGGATCGGTGCGGTGAACAGCGGCGCGCCGTGCGGAAAAAACAAAGAGAAGAAGTGCAGGCCGTGCTTGAACAGGCCGATCAGCGTCACGCCGAGGAACACCACCATCGCCATGAAGAAGGTGACGGCGATCTGGGAGGTGAAGGTGTAGCCGTAGGGGAGCATCCCGAGGATGTTGCCGAACAGCGTGAAGATGAAGAGCGAGAAGATGAACGGGAAGAACTTCTTGCCGCCGCTGCCGACATTGTCGCGAATCATGTTGGCGATGAACTCGTAGAAGAGTTCGGCCATCGCCTGGAGGCGGCCCGGGATCATCGCACCCTTGCCGGCGCCGGCCAGCAGCAGGCCCGACGAGGCGACCACGGCAGCCATCATGAAAACGGCTGAGTTGGTGACGGCTATGTGATGGCCACCGATGCTGAACAGCGGGGCGCTCAGGTCCTGGATAGCGAACTGCTCAAGCGGGCTGGCCACGATACTCTATCCTCAAATCAGCTCTTCTTTTCATCCTGGGAGGCCTTGCTGCGCCGCTCTTCAGCTTGCGCAACCCGGTAGACGTTCAAGAACGCCGCACAGCACCCCAGTACGAACCCCACGATCAGCAGCCAGGGCTTCGTGCCCAACCACTGGTCGGCCATCAGGCCGAGAAAGGCTCCCGCAACGACGCCCGCCACCAGTTCGACTGCGACCCGCATGCCCACGCCCAGCTTTTCGCCGCCGGCGCCGCCTGTCGCGGGTCCCGACGACCGTCCCGTACCCTTCTGGTAAGCCTGCCGGACACCTTTCAGGCGCCGATCCAGCTCGTCAGGGGTCGATTTCCGATCGTCCTCAGCCATAACCGGATGCTCCGCTCCGGGCTTCCCACCGCCACCTCACCAACACGGTGCGGTCACAATGAAAAACGCGCCGGAACCTATGGGCAGGCCCGCGGGGTGTCAAGCGTACGCGACGATGTGACAAGGCCCTGAAATGCAAGCCGCCCGCCGTTCTACCGCTTCAGCACGGAGAACCGGGCGTCGCCGTCGCGTTCGACCTGCGGGACGAGGTCAACCTCCCAGTCCAGGTACTGGCGCATCGCCGCCTCGACGTCCTCCTTGAAGTCGTAGGGCCGGTACCAGACGTCGGTCGGCGGGTCGGCCATGTGGACGTGGCCGGTCTCGACGGCGAAGCCCGCCTCGCGCCAGGTTTTCATACCGCCTGTCAAAACGACGACGGGCAGGCCGCCCGTCGGGTCGGCGATCTCGGCCGCTGCCAGCGCGCCGATCTCGCCATCGGGAGCCACCAGGACGACCCGTGTGGCGCCTGGCTGCTGGACCAGCATTTCCGGCAGCGTGCGCGCGAGATTGGCACGCTTGGCGAACCAGGCGCCCGGCACGTGGCCGTCGCGATATTTCAGGCTGGTGTCGAGGTCGATCACCAGGCTGGCAGGCAGCGACGACTGCAGCTCGGCGGCCGTCACCGCAGCGACCTTCGGCACGGCGAAGCCGGCGGGGTAGCGCGGCTCGGCTTCGGTCGTGAGTTCGCCGGCGGCAGGCGTGTGGTCGAGCACGTAGGTCTCTTTCCAGCCCATCTGCAGCAGCCAGTGTGCCGTCATGGTCGCACGCACGCCGTCATTGTCGTGCAGCACGATCGTGGCGTTGCGCGCCCCGACATACTGGTCGGTCGCCTGCACGAGCTGGCCGCCGGCAGCATGGCGGAAGCCTTTCAGATGGCCGTGCGCGTATTCGGCGGGGTCGCGGACGTCGAGGCGATAGAGGGGGCCGCCTATCTTCTCGAGCGCAGCGAGGCCGGCCTTGTCGATCCTGCGGATGCCCATCCTGCCCGCGATGTTCGCGGCGGCGGCCTGCGCGAACCGGGCGGCCTCGGCTCCCTGCGGGCCGAAGCTCTTCGTCTCGCCGCGCGCCACCGTGAGGCCGGCCAGGTGCCAGCCCATGGTGCCGTTCTTCAGCGCCATCACCTTGTTGGGCAGGCCGGCGTTGATCAGCGACTGCGCGCCGATGATCGAGCGCGTGCGGCCGGCGCAATTCACGACCACCAGCGTCTCGGGCCGCGTCACGAAGTCCTTCACGCGATAGACCAGCTCGGCGCCGGGGCAGTCGACGCCGCCGGGGATCGACATGTTGGTGAATTCCGGCAGCGGCCGCGAATCGAGGATCACCATGTCGGCCTTGTCGTCGATCATCTTCTGCACGTCGGCGGCATCGATGCGCGGCGTGTCGTTGCCATGCTCGACGATCTCGCCGAACGCCTTGCTCGGTACGTTGACCCCGGTGAAGACCTCGAAACCCGCGTCGCGCCAGGCTTTCAGGCCACCCGCCATGACCGCGAGGTTGGTGTAGCCCAGCCCGGAAAGCTTGGCGGCGGCGCGATTGGCGCGGCCGGTCCATTGCGGATTCTGGCCCTCCTCACCGTCGTCCATCAGCACGATGCGCGTGCCGGGATCCGGCAGGAGAGCCAGCGCCCGCGGCTCGAGGCGCGAGAGCGGCAGGGGCGTGGCGAACAGCGGATGGCCCTGGGTCGAGAACTCGCCTTCCTCGCGCACGTCGAAGAACGCGAACACCTCGCCGGATTTCAGCATCTCCTTCACCTGCTGCACGGTCAGCAGCGGCGTCAGGATCCTGGGCCTGGCCATGAAGCGCCTGGCGGTGTTGGTCTTCATGTCGACGGTCTGGCGATCGGGCAGATGCTCGAGGCTCAGGCCATAGAAATGCAGATGCAGGGCATCGCCCGAGCCGACCGGCGTCTCGATATGGTGGAAGTCGTCGGGCAGGAAGGCGATGACGTCGCCGCGCTTCAGCGTCTTCTCCTTCGACGGCGCCTCGCGCAGCTGCACGACGTTTTCCTGCGCGCCGTTGTCGAGCCGCTCATAGACCACGTTGCGCTTGGCGCCGTGGACCCCGGCGATGATCGCCCAGGTCGTGTGATTGTGCGGCGGCACTTTCTTGCCGGGGCCGCCGGCCGAGGCATAGAGCGCGAAGCGATGGTCGGGATCCTCGCTCAGGCGATAGATGCCGCCCTCGGCGCCCAGCGGGAACTCGTCCTGCGGGAAGAGATCGGTGCGACTGGCCAGCGACGAGAGAAGACCGCCGATCTTGTCGAGGCTGGCGTAGGTGATGCCGCCTTTCTCAATGGTGCGGGCTTCGTCGATCAGTCGCCGTACGGCCGCGGCACGCTCTTGATGCAGGTTCATTTCGGTCCTCCGTTCGGGACAGTATAGCCACACCGGCCCTAGTCGCCGCACCCTTGTCGTACGGGGCAGAGTCAAACTACGGTGCGCCATGCGAACAGCCCTTTCCGCCGTCCTGATCGGTGCGGCCGCCCTGATGGCGGTCTCCGCCTCGGCACAGACCGCCAAGAAGCCCGTCGAGACCCAGGCGACCAAGCCCGTCACGACCAAAGCCGCCGTGACCAGGCCGGCGGCGCGGCCCACGGGACGCCCCGCGCCGCGCGCCACGGTCTATGTGCCGCCGCCGCCCGTGGTCGAGCTCGACGAGGCGGCGGTCGTCCCCGACCTGCCGACCGTTCTGGATAATGAAACGCGCGATCGCTACCGCCGCATCTTCCAGGCGCAGCAGTCCGGCAGCTGGGCGCAGGCCGACGACGAGATCCGGCAGCTCTCGGACAAGACCCTCATGGGGTATGTCGGCGCCCAGCGCCTGCTGAGCCCGAGCTATCCCGCGCGCTACGAGCAGCTCGCCGCCTGGCTCCAGGACTACAACGACAATCCCGACGCGCCGGCGATCTACAGGCTGGCGCTGGCGCGCCGCACCTCTGGTGGACCGGAACTGACGCCGGCCACCTTCGTCGGCAGCACGCCGGGTTCGCCTAACTTCGCGGCTGCCCGGACCGTGAACGGCGCCGATGCCGGTCGCGCGGCCGAACTGCGCACGCGCCTGCAGACCATGGCAGACGACGGCGGGTTCAACGCCGCTTTCGTCCTGCTCGACCGGAAATCGACGACCGACATTCTGGGCCCGCAGGAGGTCGAGCTGTGGCGCGGCCGCCTGCGGACCCGCCAGCTCGAGGCCGATCCGCAGCGCGGCGTGCAGATCCCGGTCGAGGCCAGCATGCCGCCCGACGCCAACTGGACGGCCGCCATGACGGCTTTTACACGCGGCAACATGGCCGAAGCCGCCCGCCGCTTCGAGCTGGTGGCCGATGCCTCGCCCGATCGGGCCTCGTCGTGGACTCTGGCCGCCGGCTCTTTCTGGGCGGCGCGCGCCAACCTGCTGGCCGGCAATCCGCAGAAATACGCGCCCTACCTCAAGCGCGCGGCGCTGCATGGCCGGACTTTCTACGGGCTCGTCGCCCAGAAGGCGCTGGGCATGCAGATCCAGCCCGACTTCGAGGTGCCGCCGCTCGACCGGCGCAAATCCGACATGCTGCGTGACGACCGCACCGCCCGACGCGCCCTGGCCTTGCTGCAGCTGGGCGCCACGACGGCGGCCGAGCGCGAACTCTTCGCCGCGTCGATCGACGCCGATCCGCGCTACGTCGAGGCGGTGATGGCGCTGGCGCTGAAGGCGCAGCGGCCGGCCCTCGCGGTGAAGGTCGGCAACGCCAACTGGGACCAGCGCCACAACATCAAGGGCTATGACGGCGGCATGTATCCGATTCCGCCGTGGCAGCCGTCCAGCGGCGCGATCGTCGACCGCTCGCTGGTCTATGCCTTCATGCGCCAGGAATCGGCGTTCAATCCCAAGGCGCGCTCCGTCGTCGGCGCGATGGGACTGATGCAGCTCATGCCGGCGACGGCCCGCGCCGTCTCGGCGCGTTATGCGCCGGAGACCGCGGGCGCCAATCCATGGGATCCGTCCGTCAACGTGTCGCTCGGCCAGGCCTACATCTCGATGCTGCTGAACGAGACCGACGGCAATCTCGTGCGCACCACCGCCGGCTACAATGGCGGGCCGGGCAACGTGATGCGCTGGGACAACTCGCTGAATGCGTCCCAGGATCCGCTGCTCTACATCGCGCTGATCCCGCTCCACGAGACGCGCGACTTCGTGCAGCGCGTGCTCACCAATTACTGGATGTACCAGCTGCGTCTCGGCCAGCCGACGCCGTCGCTCGACCAGATCGCCTCGCACGACTGGCCGCGTTACATCGCGCAGGATGGGTCTCGCTGATCATGTTGCCGCTTGCAGGTGTACGCGTCGTCGAATTCTGCCAGGTCCTGGCGGGACCCTATTGTGGGATGCTGCTGGCCGATCTCGGCGCCGAGGTGATCAAGGTCGAGCCGCCGGAAGGCGACATGATGCGCCAGTGGCCGCCCATCAGCGCGGGCTACAGCGAGAACTTCGCCTCGATCAACCGCAACAAGCGCTCGGTCGTGCTCGATCTCAAGGACCCGGCGCAGAAGAACGCGGCGCGCCAGCTCATTCTGTCGGCCGACGTGGTGCTGGAGAACAACCGGCCGGGCGTCATGGATCGCCTGGGCCTGGGCTACGAATCCTTCCGGGCCGAGAAGCCGGGCCTCGTCTTTTGCTCGATCTCGGCGTTCGGCCAGAGCGGCCCGCGGTCGACCGAAGGCGGCTTCGACGTCACCGTGCAGGCGATGAGCGGCATCATGAGCGTGACCGGCGAGCCCGACGGGGCGCCGGTGAAATGCGGCGTGCCGGTCTCCGACACCGGCACCGGCCTGTACGCTGCCTTCACCATCGTCTCGGTGCTGCGCCGTGTTGCGGGCGGTGGACCGGGCGCGCATATCGACGCCTCGATGCTGGGCTGCAGCCTCGGCATGGGAGCGCTTCAGACCAGCGAGTTCTTCGGCACCGGCAACGACCCCAAAAAGCTCGGCTCGGCCCATCCGCGCAACGCTCCCTACCAGGCCTTCAGGGCCGGCGACGGCCACTTCGTCATCGCCGCCGGCAACAACAAGCTGTGGGAGCAGGTGACCAAGGTGGTCGGCCGCCCCGACCTCATCGCCGATACGCGCTTCGCCACCACCCAGTCGCGCGCCGCCCACCAGGTGGCGCTGAAGGACCTGCTCGAAGTCGAGTTCGCCAAACAGGGCGTCGATTATTGGCTGGCCGCCTTCGAGAAGGCCGGCGTCCCGCAGGGGCGCATCAATACCTACAGCCAGATCCTGGCCGATCCGCAGGTCCAGCACATGGGCTGGGTCGAGGAGATGGAACTCCCCTCCGGCGTGAAGACCAGGACCTTCGGCAGCCCGGTCAGGATTTCCGCCACCGACGTCTCGAAGCGGCGCAATCCGCCGGCGCTGGGCGCCGACACGGAAGCGATCTTCGGCACCAATTTCCAGCGAAAGGCCGCGGAATGACAATCGACCGTTTGCGCCGCTTCATCGGCGACATGACATCGCTGACCGGCGGGGCCTGGCAGGACAAGGACGAGAACGCGACCGTCGAAGTCGGCGCGAAGCTGCTGGGCGAGCTGGTGAAGCACGACGACTGGCTGCCCGAGCAGGCTGCCAAGGTGCCGGCGCACGGCTATGCGCAGAACCTGTTGTGGTGCGATCCGTTCGAGCGTTTCTGCGTCGTGAGTTTCGTGTGGGCGCCGAAGGCCAACACGCCGGTGCACGATCACGAGATGTGGGGGCTGGTCGGCATGCTGCGCGGCTCGGAGACCTCGCTGGCCTTCACGCGCCATCCCGAGAGCGGCGTGCTGGTGCCGGGCGAACTGACCAGGCTCGAGCCGGGCGATGTCGAGATCCTGGTGCCGGCGCCGCGCAATCCCAAGGGCGACATCCACCAGGTCACCAACGCGCTCGACGATCGCGGCTCGATCAGCATCCACGTCTATGGCGGCAACATCGGCGCGGTGCGCCGGCACACGTTCGATGTGAAGACCGGGCAGCCCAACCTGTTCGTGTCGGGCTACACCAACCGCGAACAGCCCAACATCTGGGATCGTTCGGGCGAGGTGCGCGCCGCCTCGTAAAAATTCGCGTGCCGACACTCCTCCCTTGACCGGAAGCCGGCGCGACAAGCACTGTCGGCCGCACTGAAAAAAGAAAAGGGAGGAAGACAGATGCGTCGTAGGACCGTGTTGAAGGGCGGCACCGCCCTGGCTGCCGTTTCCATTGCCGCGCCGGCACTCGCCCAGTCGAGCAAGTGGCCGAGCCGCGAGATCTCGCTGATCAATCCCAATGCGCCGGGCGCCTCGACCGACCTGACCGCGCGCATCATCGCCTCGGCGCTCGAGAAGCGCCTGAACGCGACGGTCATCGTCAAGAACGTGGTGGGCGGCGCCGGTGCTCTGGGGCCGACGACGCTCGCCCAGTCGACGCCCGACGGCCACACGATCGGTCTCGTCGCAATCTCGAGCCATATCGCCGTGCCGAACATGATGAACGTCACCTACGAACCGTGGAAGGCGTTCGACATCATCGGCCAGGTCGCGGCGCTGCGTTACGGCATCGGCGCCCGCGCCGACGGCCCGATCAAGTCGATCGAGGACATGATCGCGCAGGGCAAGCAGAAGCAGCTCACCTACGCTTCCAACAACGTCACCAACGTCGTGGCGATGTTCCAGCTCGCCAAGCTGAGCGGCGCCAAGCTGCGCTGGGTCGTCTTCCCGGGTGGCGTCGAATCGGTGACGGCGGCGATCGGCGGCCATGTCGATGCGGTCATCCAGACGGTCACCGAAATGCGGCCGCAGATCGAGGCGGGAAAGCTGCGCCTCCTCGCCTCGGCGGCCCAGGCGCGCTGGCCCGACTATCCCGACGTGAAGACGCTGCGCGAGATGGGATACGATGCGGGCTCCAACGGGCCGTTCGGCTATGCCTTCCCGACCGGCGTCGATCCGGCGATCAAGGAGCGCATGGACAAGGCGCTGGCCGACGTCATGAAAGACGAGACGGTGACCAAGCAGATCACCAATCTCGGCATCGAGGCGATCTACCGCAACGGCCAGGAGTACGGCGCGCTGCTCAGGAAGATCGAGATCGAGCTGGTGCCGATCCTCAAGGAAACCGGCATGGCCAAGAAGCCGGCATGAGCCGGCCCCCGGGCGCCCGATTGGGCGGCACGCGGCTCGCGACGTTCGGATTGCTGGCGGCCGCCCTCGTCGGCCTCTGGCAGTCGTTTCGACTCGACAGCTGGGGCTTCGACGGTCCGGGCGCGGGATTTTTCCCGCAGCTCGTGGCCGGCGTCTGCGTCGTGCTCGCTTTGATCGTCCTCGTTGCGCCCGGTCGCGACGGTGCGACCGAGGAGGGCGACACCGAAGAAAGCAAGGGCACGCCGGAGACGCGGCGGACCTCTGCGCTCTATGCGCTCGCGCTCGTGGTGCTGGCGGCGGGGACTGCCTATGCGGGCTTCGTCGTCACCGCGGTCTGCGTCTCGGTGATCGTCGTGCGCTTCGCCGAGCGGCGTTCCTGGGCGGCGGCGCTCACCTACGGCGTCGCCTGCGCCGCGATCGGTCTCGTCGGCTTCGGGTGGCTGCTGAGGGTCGACCTGCCGGAAGGCCCGATCGAGCGCGCCTTCTATTCTCTCGTGCGCTGAGGCCTGCCGTGGAAGCCCTGCTCGGCGGCTTTGCCGTCACCCTTTCGCTCGACAACCTCTTCTACTGTTTCGTGGGCGTGCTGCTGGGCACCATCGTCGGCATCCTGCCGGGGCTGGGTCCGCTCACGACCATCGCGATCCTGCTGCCGATCACCTTCAAGATGGAAGTGACCTCGGCCATCATCATGCTGTCGGGCATCTATTACGGCGTGGCCTATGGCGGCACCGTCACCTCGGTGCTCATGCGCATTCCGGGCGAGGCCTCGTCGGTCGTCACCTGCCTCGACGGCTACGAGATGGCGCGCAAGGGCCGTGCCGGTGCCGCCCTCGGCATCGCGGGCATCGGCTCGTTCTTCGCCGGCACGGTCGGCGTGATCGGCATCACGTTCCTGTCGCCGCCTCTGGCCGAACTGGTCGTGGCCTTCGGCCCCGCCGAGTACGCCATGCTGATGCTGGCCGGCCTCACGATGGTCACCTACATGTCGGCGGGCTCGCTGCCGCGCGCCCTGTTGATGGCGGCGTTCGGCCTGTTGCTGGGCACGATCGGCAGCGACCCGATGAACATGACGCCGCGCCTCACCTTCGGAATCATGGCGCTGGGCGACGGGGTCAATCTGGTGCCGCTGGCGATCGGCCTGTTCGGCCTCTCGGAAGTGCTGTTCATGGCGCGACAGACGCCCGAGGAGATGAAGATCCTGCCGGCGCCGACCGGCGTGATGGGCTTCATGCCGTCGCGCGAGGAGGCGCGGCGTTCCGTGGCGCCGGTGATGCGCGGCACCGTCCTCGGCTTCCTGGTCGGCCTGCTGCCCGGCGGCGGCGCGGTGCTGGCCTCGTTCCTGTCCTACGCGATGGAACGCAAGCTCTCGAAGCACCCCGAGGAGTTCGGCAAGGGCGCCGTCGAAGGTCTCGCGGGGCCGGAATCCGCCAACAATGCCGGTACGGCGGGCGCCTTCGTGCCGCTTCTGTGCATGGGCATTCCGGCCAACGCCATCACCGCGCTGCTGCTCGGCGCCTTCATCATCCACGGGGTCACGCCGGGCCCGACCATTCTCGAGCGCCAGCCGCAGATCTTCTGGGGCGTCGTCGCCAGCATGTATATCGGCAACGTGATGCTGCTGATCCTGAACCTGCCGCTGATCGGCCTGTTCGTCCGCATCCTCCAGATTCCGCGCGCCTATCTCACGCCGATGATCCTCGCGGTCTGCCTGATCGGCGTCTATTCATCGAGCGGCAATCCGGCCGACATGCTGATCGCGGTGATCTTCGGCTTCGTGGGCTACGGCCTGCGCCGCCACGGCTTCGACCTCGGCATCGTCATCCTGGCCTACGTGCTGGGGCCGATCTTCGAGCGCTCGGTGCGCCAGTCGCTGGCGATCTCGGACGGCGATCCGATGATCTTCCTGCACAGCTACCTGTCGGCAGGCTTCGCGATCGTCGCGGCGCTGTTGCTGGTGGCCGGGCTGTGGCCGGCTAAAAAGAAGAAGGCGGCGTAGGCCGCCTCTCCAAGCGTTCTTGTCTATTCTGAACCGTGCGGGTCGGCGCTGTTTACAGCGCCCTGCTCGCGCTTGATTGCAAGCGCTGCCCCCCGCGCATCCTCACAAGCTAATGCTTGTGAGGATGAGGATGCGTCGGGTCGACCCAGTAGACTTCCTCGACCTTCTCGGCCGGGGTGATGTCCATGTTGATCGCGACCGCCTCGTTGTCGGAGCGGACCAGCACGCATTCCAGCGGCTCGGTCTCCGAGGCGTTGATCTCCTGGTGCGGCACGTAGGGCGGCACGTAGATGAAGTCGCCGGGACCGGCCTCGGCGATGAACTGGAGCTGGTCGCCCCAGCGCATGCGGGCGCGGCCCTTCACGACGTAGATCACGCTTTCCAGGTGCCCGTGATGGTGGGCGCCGGTCTTGGCATGGGCGTGGATGGTCACCGTGCCGGCCCACAGCTTCTGCGCGCCGACGCGGGCGAAATTGATCGCCGCGGCCCGGTTCATGCCCGGGGTCTGGGCGGTGTTGGTGTCGAGCGATCCGGCGGGGATGACCCGCACGCCGTCATGCTTCCAGTCGGTGGGGCCGGTCATGTTGTCTCCGCGCTTTGAATGTCAGCTTCCCAGGGGCGATGTTTTCGGAAGGAATGAAGGGATTCTTCGGCTGATTGCCAAGGGGGGAGATCACTAAATCCCCAGGGTGGAGGGTCAATGGAAAATCCTGATCCCTTTCCGGCCGTGCAAGGAAAAATCCTTTCGCGGGCGCTCCCGCTTCGACTCGTCGATCTTCCCGATTCCGCGCGGGCAAACATCGAAGGATGCCCATTCCGGATGTATAGTGAACGCATGAACCGCATCGACGAAACCAAGCCCTTCAAGCCGGTGAACATCGCCGTTCTCACGGTTTCAGACACGCGCACGCTCGAGACCGACAAGTCGGGCGACACGCTGGTCGAGCGCATCGCGCGCGACGGCCATGTCCTGGCCGACCGCGCCATCGTCACCGACGACATCGCGCTGATCCGCGCCCAGGTGCAGACGTGGATCGACGATCCGCGTATCGAGGTCGTGATCTCGACCGGCGGCACCGGCGTCACCGGCCGCGACGTCACGCCCGAGGCGCTCGAAGCCCTGTTCGAGAAGAAGATCGACGGCTTCGGCGAGACCTTCCGCTGGATCAGCTTCCAGAAGATCGGCACCTCGACCATGCAGAGCCGCGCCACCGCGGGCGTCGCCAACGCGACCTACATCTTCGCGCTGCCCGGCTCGACCGGCGCCTGCAAGGACGGCTGGGACGACATCCTGCGCCAGCAGCTCGACATCCGCTTCCGTCCCTGCAACTTCGCCGAACTGATGCCGCGCCTCAACGAAGGCAAGCTGCCGCGCAGTGGCTGACATCCGAATCCCCCTCATCCTGAGGAGCGTGCCGCAGGCGCGCGTCTCGAAGGATGGGCCACACACACGGTGCGCGTTCCCACCCTTCGAGACGGGCGCTTCGCGCCCTCCTCAGGGTGAGGGCTATCATGGCTGACATCGTCGCCGCGATTCGCGAGGGCGAGGCGCTGCCGGCGACGGGCACGGCGCACGGTCATGTGCGGCTGAAGGACGGACGGCTGGCGCGGATCGCCTATGCCTACGAAGACGATCCGACGGCGGCCGCGCGATTGCACCTGCAAGCGGAAGCCTTTCGACATCTCGAACCGGCGGGGCGCACGCCGAAGCTCCACGAGGTGATCGAGCCGCGGCCCGGACTGCCCGGCGGTGTCCTGATCGTCGATTTCATCGAGGGCCGGGCGCCACGGCTGCCGGACGAACTCGACGCGATGGCCGACACGCTGGCGCGCCTGCATTTGCTGCCCTTGCCTGCGCCGGGCTCACCGATTCCACGACAGGACAATCCGTTCCGCGTGACCCTCGATGTCGTGGAGCAGGGGGCTCGACGCTTTCTCGACAAGGCCGTTGCGGACCCCGGCGCGCGTGCCGAGATCGTCGAGGAACTCGAACTGATGCGCGATATGGCCGCGACGCTGGCGCATCGCCCGCAACCTCTGTCCGTCGCGCTCGCCGATACGCATCCCGGCAACTTCATCGTCGATCGCGATGGCGTTGTCTGGTTCGTCGATCTGGAAAAGGTTCATGTTGGTTCCCCCGCGATCGATCTCGCACATGCGACCCTGCCGACATCGACCGTCTGGCATCCCGATGTCGGCAAGATGCTGACGCTTGCCGAGGTCGAAGGATTTTACGACGCCTATCTCGCGAAGATCGGCGAGACGCGCGCCGCCGAATTGCGCCCGTGGCTGCAGCCGATGCGCCGGCTCACCTGGCTGCGCACCACGACGTTCATGGCGCGCTGGAAGGTCCAGACGGAGGCGCCGCGCGATCCGTCCGACCCCTCGCAATGGAGCGACGCCGGACTGTCGCCGGAGATGAGGGAGCATCTGAGATCCAGGATCGCCCTCTCGTTCGACCGCGAGACGATCCGCTCGATCCGCGCCGAGTGGCTATAGCGGCTTCACCATGCGCAGCGTCTCGGTCTGGAAGCCGCGACGTTGGTAGAACTCGACGGCGTGGCGGTTGTCGGCGAACACGTCGAGGCTGAGGAAGCGATAACCCTGGGCGCGCGCCCAGGCTTCGGCCGCGGCCATCAGCAGGCGCGCCACCCCCCGCCCCTCGGCCTCCTCGTCGACCGCCAGCAGCGAGACGTAGCCGCACGGCTCGTCGGTCACGCCATCCTTGTCCGGACGCATATGGATGTAGCCCAGGCGCTTCCCCTCGGCCGACCAGGCGACGAGCGTCTGCGCGTCCGCGTCGACGGCAGAGAAGGTCGACGCCATGTAGCGGTCCTGGAAACCCTCCATGGCCGCGAGATCATGCCAGGCGGGGCCGGGCACGCCGGACAGGCGCGGCGACAGGCTCAACAGGAGGTCGCGGTCTTCGGGGCGGGCGGTGCGTAACTCGATGGCGGTCATGGTCATTCTCCAGGGCGTGGGGCTATCGGGAGACAATGAACCTCTAAAGACAGCGGCTTGACTCGTTCCTCTTTTGTTCCAATAGTCGGTCCATGAAAGAGCCCGTCGAGCCGCTTTATCCCGACGACCAGATCGCCGAACCGCAGCACAACGGGCGCGGGGCGCTGAGCAACGCGACCAGCCGCTACGACGACGAGAAGCGCATCCGGACCAACGATGGCTGGGACATCGAGGACGAGCTGCCGCCGCTCCGTACGACGCTGACGAAGGACGCCACCCGGACCATCCTCGCGCGCAACACCTCGCCGGACATTCCCTTCGACCGCTCGATCAATCCCTATCGCGGCTGCGAGCATGGCTGCATCTACTGCTTCGCGCGGCCGACGCACGCCTATCTCGGCCTGTCGCCCGGCCTCGATTTCGAGACCAGGATCCTGTTCAAGCCCGAGGCGGCGAAGCTGCTCACGGCCGAGCTCGCCGCGCCGAAATATCGCTGCGACGTGGTGGCGATGGGCACCAACACCGATCCCTACCAGCCGGTCGAGCGCGACCTCAAGGTGACGCGCCAGATCCTGCGCGTGCTCAGCGACTTCAACAATCCCGTCGGGATCGTCACCAAGAACCATCTGATCACCCGCGACATCGACATTCTGGGCGACATGGCCAAACGCAACCTGGCCGAGGTGTTCCTGTCGGTGACCACGCTCGACCGCGACCTCGCGCGCACGATGGAGCCGCGCGCCTCGGCGCCGCACCGGCGGCTGGACGCGATTCGTGAACTGGCCGCGGCCGGCATTCCGGTCGGCGTGATGACGGCGCCGATGATTCCCGGCCTCAACGACCACGAGATGGAAGCGATCCTCGACGCATCAGCGGCGGCCGGCGCCACGCGCGCGGGCTACACCGCGCTGCGCCTGCCGCTCGAGATCAAGGAGCTGTTCGAGGAATGGCTGCGCGCCAACCGCCCCGACCGCGCCGAGCGCATCCTGTCGCTGGTGCGCCAGATGCGCGGCGGCGAACTCTACAAGGCCGAATTCGGCACGCGCATGAAGGGCGAGGGCCCGATCGCCCAACTGCTGAGCCAGCGCTTCGCCGCCTCGGTGAAGCGCCTCGACCTCAACCGCGTGCGCTACCGCCTCGACACGATGCGCTTCGCCGTCCCCGCCGCCGCCCGCACCGCCCTGGTCGACGCCAAGCGCGACGGACGACAGATGAGATTGTTGTAGAGGAGTGAAGTCATGGCCGACGACCTGATCCTGTTTACCCATCCGCAGTCGCGTGGAGCGATGATCCACTGGATGCTGGAGGAGATTGGCTGTCCCTACCGGCTCGAGGTGAAGCAGTTCGGGCCCGACATGAAGTCGCCCGAGTATCTCGCCATCAATCCGATGGGCAAGGTGCCGGCGCTGCGCCACGGCAACACGGTCGTCACGGAAAGCGCCGCCATTCTCTGCTACCTCGCCGACCTCTTCCCCGAGGCGAAGCTCGCGCCGCCGCCTGCCGAACGCGGCGCCTACTATCGCTGGCTGTTCTTCACCGCCGGCTGCTGCGAGCCGGCCCTGGCCAACCACGCCGCCGGCTGGAGTCCCGACACCAAGCTGCAGGTGATGTTCGGCTACGGCTCCTACGAGCGCACCCTGGAGACCGTGGCCGAGGCGGTTGCGGAGCGACCGACCATCGCCGTCGACCATTTCACCGCGGCCGACCTCTACATGGCGTCGTTCCTGCACTGGGGCATGATGTTCGGCGTCATCGAGAAGCGGCCGGTGTTCGAGGCCTATGTCGAGCGCCATGTCAGCCGACCGGCGGCCCTGCGCGCGCAGGAACAGGGGGCGAAGCTCATGGCCGCGCCGGCCTAGCCGTCTAGAGTCTTTCCGAGTCCGATGGATCACCACCGCCAACCTCATGCTGAGGAGGCTGCGAAGCAGCCGCCTCGAAGCATGGGCACGAGCACCACGCTTGTTGCCCATCCTTCGAGACGCGGCCTTCGGCCGCTCCTCAGGATGAGGTGGTGCGTGTCGACCTGAAGCGGAAGAGCTCTAGTCGAGGAACGCGACCCGGGGCCACAGCTCGCGCCAGCGCTTCGCGGCGACGCGCTGCTGGTATTCGTCGTGGCGCGTGCGGCCATACTCGGTCGGGCGGCAGCGCAGGTTCAAAAGATCGTCGGTGCCGAGCGGCGCGATGACCGAGAGCATGTCGTCGGCTTCGAGGCGCACGCCGACCCCCGTCACGCTCTCCAGCCAGTAGATCATCGAGTCCGCGGTGTCGCGATGCGGCGGCAGGTCCTTCCAGACATGCATGCGCGCCTGGTTGCGCACCTGCCATGGCAGGCCGGGCAGCAGCGCATCGAGCCGCCGCTCGAAGGCCGCCTCGCTCTCGCGCGAAACGTCGCTTGCGTCGAAATAGATGACGTCGATATCCACAGGCGGGCGCGCCGGCACGATGCCGTGCAGATGGTCCCAGACCCTGTTGCGCACGAATCCTGCGGCAATGCACCAGTCCGGCAGGCCCAGCTCACGCACCGCACGAAGCTGTTCCATCGCGGTGGCGTCTTCTGCGATGATGCGGGCGATCAGGGGCATGGCCCAGTCTAGCCGGCCTCGATGGGGATAATGCCAAGCTTTCGATTCGAACTGCGTTGCGAAGGGCGTGTTGCCGGCATCGACGAGGCCGGTCGCGGCCCGCTGGCCGGGCCGGTCTATGCGGCGGCTGCCGTCATCGACCGCACGCGGGCGGCGCGCAAGCTGCTGCGCATGATCGACGATTCCAAGAAGCTGACGCTCGAACAGCGTGAGGAGGCCTACGAGGCCATGATCGCCTCGGGCGTGGTGCAGTTTGCCGTGGCCGAGGCCAGCGTCGAGGAGATCGACCGGGTCAACATCCTGCAGGCCACCTATCTGGCCATGCGCCGTGCCGTGCAGGCGCTGGTCGAGCAGCCGGAGGTCGTGCTGGTCGACGGCAATCGCGCGCCGCCGCAACTGGGCTGCCGCGCCGAGACCATCGTCGGCGGCGACGCGCACTCCTATTCGATCGCCGCCGCCTCGATCTTCGCCAAGGTGACGCGCGACCGCTACATGCACGCGCTCGCGCTGACCTATCCCGGCTATGGCTGGGAGACCAATCGCGGTTACGGCAGCCAGCAGCATCTCGAGGCGCTGTCGCTGCTCGGCCCGACACGGCATCACCGGCGCAGCTTCGCGCCCGTCACGCGTCTCATCTGAGGCGAGGACAGAGCGTCATGGGCCTCGGATCGATCCGCAACATCGACTACGTGGTCCTGCTTTGCGCGGACCTCGCCCGCGCGCGGCAGTTCTATCTCGACGTGATGAAGTTCCGCATCGAGCGCGAGACCGCCACCTGGGTGAGCTTCCAGGTCGGCTCGGGCCTGCTCTGCCTGCGGCCGCGAACGCCGCAGGGCGTCTTCCAGGATGGGCCCGGCGCCCCCGGCTCGGCGTCGGTCCAGCTCGCCTTCCGCGTATCGCCGCCCGAGATCGACGAGATCCAGGCCGAGCTGATTGGCCAAGGCGTCGAGACGATGGGCCCGCCGCGCGACATCGCGGCCTGGGGCCATCGCGCGCTTTTCTTCCGCGACACCGAAGCCAACGTCATCGAAATCTACGCCGAAGTCTGACGGTCCAGATGACCGTGTGGGTTTCGCCTCTCAGAGACCTCTTCGGATTTAACCGGCGCTACATCGCTGTTGCCGGGGCGATCAGCCTCGCTGCCTTGGCGGTCTTGCTGATCTCCGACCGGGCAGGGAGCTTCTATCTATGGTCCATGCTGGGAGGGGGAGATGCCGCGCGCCTGTGCAATTTCTCGGTCATTGCCAGGCTGGTCTTCGCATTGTTCGTCACGATGGAGATAGTCGCCGTGTCGGCGTTGATCATCCTCGCCGCCCATCGCCATCTTCTTCGACCGGGGCAGGTGCTGCGAAGCAATCCCGTAGAGGCGGTGAACCGTACTGCCTTCAGGATTGGAGCCGCAATTGCCTTCGGAGCGATGCTGCTCTTTTTGCATCTTGGACTGTATGGGATAGCCTTCCATGCTGATGATGTCTGCTCTTCGAAGAACATGGGAGACGTCGTCCATCACTATGTGGCGCTCGTCGCGGTTGCGATGCTGTATTCAATGGGTTCTGTATTCGTGATTAGTTGTGTCATGCTCGCTCTCAGGCGCAGCCTTCTGACCGAATGAGTGTGGAACCAAAGATGCTCAAGCTCTATTACACCGCCAGTACCTGCTCGCTCGCCACGCACATCGTGCTGGAGGAGGTCGGCGCCGACTATTCGACGGTGCGCATCGACTTCGGGGCGGAGCAGCAGAAGTCGGCCGAGTATCTGAAGGTCAATCCGAAGGCGCGCGTGCCGGCTCTGGTGACCGACAAGGGCATCCTCACCGAGACGCCGGCCATGCTGGTCTATGTCGCGCAGAGCTTCCCGGAGGCGCGGCTCGCGCCGATGGAGGATCCCTTCTTCTTCGCGCAGATCCAGTCGTTCAATTCATATCTCTGCTCGCACGTGCACGTGGCGCACGCCCATCGCATGCGCGGCCATCGCTGGGTCGATGCCGACGACAAGGCGGCGATCGCCGCCATGCAGCGCAAGGTGCCGGAATCGGTCGGCGCCGGCTTCGAGATGATCGAGCGCGAGTTGCTGAAGGGTCCGTGGGTGATGGGCGAGCAGTACACGATCTGCGATCCCTATCTCTTCACGCTCGCCCAGTGGCTGGAGAAGGACGGCGTCGACCTCGCGCGCCTCCCGCGGGTGGTCGATCACCGCCGCCGCATGTCGGAGCGGCCGGCCGTGAAGAAGGCGGTTGCCGAGGAGTTCGCCTAGGGGCGCCCCTCTCGCATCGCTGCAAGATGCCAGGGCGGTTGCAATGAGTGCAGGGAAACTTATCATTCCCCAATGCCGCTCCAGATGGGAGACATAGGCATTGATAATGTCTTGCGGACAGGAGTTGCCGATGCGGTGTTTCAGTCTGAAACTGTCGACGCTGACTGCGGCAAGCCTGCTCCTCGGGACTCTGCCGGCCCTATCGCAAGGCTCGGGAGCGCCCATGGCGCCGCAGCCTCGCATCGCCCCCGCCCCACAGGCTCCCGTCGTGGCGCCACGAGTGCCTGTCATGACGCCCGCGCCGGTGGTCCCCCCGGCTGGAGTCCCGCTGAATGTCACTCGCGAGGGCACTGCCGTACCGGGCGGCAAGGCAGAGATGTGCTGCATCGAGATCATTCATCATGATGGGGTCGTGGGTGATCCGGCAGTCCTCCCTGAAGGGTCGGACATCAAGGGTTCGATTAGTTCCAAGCGGAAGTGACGAGGATCATGGTGACTGGCGCGCGGCGCGTCGTTGATTGAAAGGCTGCCCGGCCCGCGTTCCTGCCGGGGCCAGCTCGAAGAGGTCGCGACATGTCCAGGTTTGTCCCGTCACTGATCGTGGTTCTCGGCCTCATGGCGGGCGGTGCCTCGTCGGCCGCTCCGCTCGATGGAGTGGGTGTCGATGCGGGTGCGGTCGTCGCCCAGCAGGCGCAGGTCCAGCCATCGCCGTCGCCGTCTCCGCGAGAGGCGATCGAGAAGGGCAAGGAGTCCGCGGCGGAGCGGGCCCGCGCGATGGGGCCGGAACTCAAGGCGCTGCGGGACGAGATGAAGGCGCAGGTCGGCGAAGTGCGGGCGCTCATCGACCGGAAGGTCGATGAAGCGGGCCACAAGGCGAAGACCTACGCGATCTGGGCTGCCGCGGGCTTCTTCGCGCTGATGGTCCTGGCCTCCGTGCTGGGTGGAGTGATCGTCGCGCTGCTGTTCCGGCGCAACCGCGCCTGACGCGACGGGCGACGCGGTCGCCGCTATCCCGCCAGCACGAGATCGCTGGCCTTCTCGGCGACCGCGGTCACGGCGGCATTGCACATCGAAGCGGGCAGGCCGGGCAGGACCGAGGCGTCGATGACGCGCAACCCGGCGATACCCTTCACGCGCAAGCCCTCGTCGACGACGCCACCGATGCGGCAGGTGCCGACGGGATGGTGGAACGAGTCGGTCGCCCGGCGGATGAAGTCGTGGCGGCCGGCTTCGCTCGCCCAGGCCGGTCCGGGATAGACCTCCTTCGCCCGCCAGTCGTCGAAGGCTTTTGCCGCCCCGATCTCGCGCGCGATCTCGACGCCCTGCGCCAGCACCGCGAGATCGTCGGGGTCGCCCAGATAGTTCGGATCGATGATCGCCGCGGCCCGCGGATCGCTGGAGGCGAGGGTCACGCTGCCGCGGCTGCGCGGCCGCAGGTGACAGGGCACCAGGACATAGGCCGGTGCGGTAAGGGGGCCGACGGTCGGCCGCACGAACGGCACCGACAGGCACATGACCAGAATGTCGGGACTCTCGCCGGCGGTCGCGTGCGGCACGTAGAGGAGCGAGTCGCAGTGATTGTAGTGCGAGGCCGGGACCGGACGGCGCGCCTGGTAGGCCACGCCGGCCAGCAGCGGGTGGTCTTCCAGGTGGCGGCCGACATCGGGCAGGTCGGCGGCGCTCGCGATTCCCAGCGCCCGCAGCTCGTCGGCCGGGCCGATGCCCGACAGCATCAGCAGGCGCGGCGAATCGATCGCCCCGGCGCACAGCAGGACGTCGCCCTCGGGTCGCACGACCCGTCCGGCCAGTCGAACGCCGAGGCAGCGGCCGCGCTCGATCTCGAGACCGAGCACTTGCGTACCGGCCAGCAGATCGACCTGTGCCTCTCCAGGACCGCTCTCCAGACTTTCCAGATAGGCCGTCGCCGCATCGTCGCGCTGGTGGCCCTTGATGTTGAGCTGGTTCCAGCCGACGCCGGTCGTGACTTCGCCGCCGAGGTCGGGCGTCACTGGGAAGCCCGATTGCTGCGCCGCCGCCATGAAGGCCGCGGCGACCGGCGTGCGGTCCGTCACATCGGCCAGCGACAGGACATGCAGGGGGCCATCGCCGCCCCGCCAATCGTTGGCGCCGCCCGAGAAGGTTTCGGCGCGCTTGAAGTAGGGCAGCAGGTCGGCGTGACGCCAGCCCGCCGGCCAGCGGTCGTAGGCCGCCGCATGGCCGCGCTGGTAGGCCAGCGCATTGATGATGCTCGATCCGCCCACCGCCTTGCCGCGCGGACAGGTGATCGTGCGGCCGCCCAGTCCGGGCTGCGGCGTCGTCACGTAGCGCCAGTCCAGCGCGCTCTCCTGGAGCGTCGGCCAGGCCGGCGGGAGCGCGACGGCCGGAAGATCGGCCCGCCCGCCGGCCTCGATCAGGAGCACCCGCCGCCCGGCCCGCCCCAGCCGATGCGCCAGAACGCAGCCCGCCGATCCCGCGCCCACGATCACATGGTCGTAGGCCGCACGAAGCTGCGCGGGCGATGTCAGGGTGCGGAGACCGGAGGCCGCCTTCGCCGGCGATGAAAGACCCGAAAGCGCGATGCCGCCGGCCATCGCGGCGCCCAGCGCCTCGCGGCGCTTCAGCCCGCCGCTGCCGTCACTGTGCTCGTATGATCGTGTCCCGCTCATGCCGCCCCGTGGTTTTTCGTAGGCTCATCTTCATGAAGCAAGACGCTCTCCGCAATTGAGCGGCGCGGTCAGGCCGGCGGTGCGATCAGCGTAACCTTCGGAAAGTAGCTGCGATAGCGGCCGGCGTCGCGCGTGAGCAGCGGCAAGCCCTCGACGGCGGCATGCGCGCCGATGAAGAAGTCGGGCAGAACGCCGGTTCGTGTGCCGCCCGCTGCACGGTATCGCTGGAAGGCCTTTCCGGCGAGGAACAAGGCAGATCGCGGCGTTGGCGCAATCTCGATCATCGCTTCGGCAAGCATCGTGTCGAGATCTTCTATCCGGGTGTAGCGGATGGAGGTCTCGGCATAGACGATATCGTTGATGAGGATCGGGCCCGCCAAGGCGGCCTCTTCGAGACGAGCCAGGGACCATTCCGACCAATCGGGATCGTCGGTCACGAGATCGAGCAGGACGTTGGTGTCGACCAGAATCACGTCAGCGTTCGCCGCGCGTCATCGCCATGATCTCGGCCGTGCTCAAGCCCTTGCCGGCATGGCCGCGCAGGCGCGCGAAACGGTTCGGGCGGGCCTTCTTCTCGATCTTGACCAGAACGATGCGGCCATCAGGGGCGCGCTCGAAATCGATGATGCTCCCGGGCCCGATTCCCAGCAGATCGCGAACCCGCTTCGGGATGGTGACCTGGCCTTTGCTGGTGACCGTCGTGCCCATGGCAATCCTCGGGTAAGGCGAGATTTTTACCAGGTATTACTTAGCATGCATCGCCGCAGTTTCCGAGGGAGCCGCAACGGGCGGCGCCCCTGGTCGCGGTGAACCCGACGAAAACCCCAGGCGGAGCCTGCAAGGCGTCGCGCGCGATCTATCGTGCCCCACTTATGGTGTGACGGCATGAGATTTGCGACTCGATATGGTGTCTAAGCATTTGATTCAATTAGATTCTTGACCAAAAGAGCCTGTGGACTCATCTTCCACAGATGCCTGTGGAAAAAATTGATCGCGTACTCGTCGGCGACTGCATCGACCTGATGCTGAGCCTGCCCGAAGCGTCCGTCGACATGGTCTTCGCCGACCCGCCCTACAATCTCCAGCTGGGCGGCGATCTGCTGCGGCCCGACAACAGCAAGGTCGACGCGGTCGACGACGACTGGGACAAGTTCGGCGAGGCCTCGGATTCCGCCGGGACGAGCTTCGCGCTCTACGACAAGTTCACCCGCGCCTGGCTTGCCGCGGCGCGCCGGGCGCTGAAGCCCGGCGGCACGCTGTGGGTGATCGGCAGCTACCACAACATCTTCCGCATCGGCACGGCGCTGCAGGACCAGGGTTTCTGGCTGCTGAACGACATCGTCTGGCGCAAGTCTAACCCGATGCCGAACTTCCGCGGCAAGCGCTTCACCAACGCCCACGAGACGCTGATCTGGGCGGCGCGCGACCGCGCCAACAAGAAGTACACCTTCAACTACGATTCGATGAAGGAGCTGAACGAGGGCACCCAGATGCGCTCCGACTGGATGCTGCCGCTGTGCACCGGCGGCGAGCGCCTGAAGGGCGAGGACGGCAAGAAGGCCCATCCGACGCAGAAGCCCGAGTCGCTGCTGTTCCGCTGCATCATGGCGGCGTCCAATCCGGGCGACATCATCCTCGATCCGTTCTTCGGCACCGGCACGACCGGTGCCGTGGCGCGCCGTCTCGGCCGCCGCTTCATCGGCCTCGAACGCGATCCCGATTACGCCGCCATCGCGCGCAAGCGCATCGCCGAGATCGAGCCGCTGCAGGCCGAGGACGTGACGCCCAAGCCCAGCAAGCGGGCCGAGCCGCGCATTCCGTTCGGCGTGCTGATCGAGTCGGGGCTGCTGCAGCCCGGCGCCGTGCTGAGCGACCCCAGCGGCCGGCTGCAGGCCCGGGTGCGGGCCGACGGCTCGCTGTCGGCCGCCAACGCGCTGGGTGAACATCGCGGCTCGATCCACCAGGTGGGGGCGGCGATGCAGGGCGCACCGGCCTGCAACGGCTGGACCTTCTGGCACATCGACGTCGCCGGTGCCCGTCGACCGATCGACCATCTCCGCCAGCAGGTGCGGGCTGGCCTTTAGAGTCTTTCCGTCTCAACTTGACCCATTTCCCTCATCCTGAGGAGCCGCGCGGGAAATGAATTGAATCAATTCAAGCACTTACCTCATCCTGGGGAGCGCCGCCCCTCGAGTACCTCGGGATAAACTCCACGGCGCGTCTCGAAGGATGGGCAACAGGCCAGGTGCGCGTTCCCACCCCAGCGCGGAGGTTACTCCGCGCGACGAGACACATCGCTGCGCGATGTTCCTCCGGGTGAGGTTATCGGGGCTGTTCATAGCCTCTTGTTTTAGCTGCATTCATTTCCGGCCAGCCTCTGAGGAGCCGTGCGGAGCGCGGCGTCTCGAAGGATGCGCAGCAGACGCGGTGCTCGTGCCCACCCTTCGAGACGCTCACTGCGTTCGCTCCTCAGGGTGAGGTCGGTGTTGGGAGGGGTGACTGATTCAATCCCGCCCGGAAGGGCTCTGACAGGCCGCTGAAAAAGTCAGCGGCCTCGCGAATAAACGAAACAAACGAAATAAACGAATCAAACGAAGCGAGAGTCGCACCCCCCCCTGAATTAGGTATCCTGGTACCGTTGACGGGGCTGCTACGTCTTCACCGCGTGCTCGATCACCTTGCGCATGACCGTGGGCAGGGCGCGTTCATCCAGCCGGTCGAGCGCCGACCAGCTCGTGCCGGGGGCCAGCGCCGCGAGCCGGCCGGTCGTCGCGATGGCGCGGGCGACGGTGAGTTCCAGGTGGAAGTGCGTGAAGGTGTGCCGGACCAGGCCGTCCATCACCACCCAGCGCGCCGGAACCGGGGCTTCGGCGAGCGCCGTCGCCGCGACGAACGGACCCTCGCGCCAGGCGCTCGACGGCACCTCGTCCATGCCACCCAGAAGTCCCTTCGGGGGCCGTTTGCGCAACAGGACGGCGCCATCCTTGCGCAGCAGCACGAAGGCCAGACCGCGGCGGGTCGGCTTCCCGGCCTTGGGCGCGCGGCGCGGCAGCTCCTCGGCAAGGCCCAGCCTGCGGCCCTTGCAGCCCTGCATCAGCGGACAGATGACGCAGCGCGGGGCGCGCGGGATGCAGACGGTGGCGCCGAGATCCATCATCGCCTGTGCGTAGTCGCCGGCGCGCTCGCGCGGCACCAGCCGGGCCGCGCGGACCTGGATGTCGGGCTTGGCGTCGGGCAGCGGCGATTCGATGGCGTAGAGGCGGGCGATCACCCGCTCGACATTGCCGTCGACCGCCGAGGCCGGACGGTCGAAGGCGATCGCCTGGATCGCCGCGGCCGTGTAGGGGCCGACGCCGGGCAGGGCGCGCAGGCCGGCCTCGTCTTCGGGAAAGCGGCCGCCATGGACGCCGGCCACGGCCTGGGCGCAGGCATGCAGGTTGCGCGCACGGGCGTAGTAGCCGAGGCCGGCCCAGGCCGAGAGCACGTCGTCGAGGGGCGCTTCGGCCAGCGCCTCGACGGTCGGCCAGCGTTCGACGAAGCGGCGGAAATACTCGCCCACCGTGGCGACGGTGGTCTGCTGCAGCATGATCTCCGACAGCCAGACACGGTAAGGCGCCGTGCGTTCCCCCGGGGCTGCGCGCCAGGGGAGGGTGCGACGATGTCGATCATACCAGGTGAGGAGTCGGTCGGCGTGGGTCATGGTCAGTCGCGGGGGCGTGGCCTACCATAAGGGGCGGAGTTTGAAAGGGTCCATGCGCGAAAACGGCTTCCGTGCGATCGGCGGTCTGGCCCAGAAGCTCACGTCTGGCATGGCGAAGGGCCGCAGCACCTCCCTCGTTCGACTGAAGGCCGACTGGGCCGCGGTCGTCGGGCCGGAGCTGGCGCGCACCACGCGGCCCGACGCGTTGCTGGCCGGGCGAGGCGCGCGCGCCGGCAAGGCCCTTCGGCTGAAGGTTTCCGGCGCCGCTGCCCTAGAGGTCCAGCACAGGAGCGGCCAGATCGTGGAACGGGTGAACGCCTATTTCGGGCACAAGATGATCGACGACGTGCGGATCGTGCAGGGCGTCATCTCGGCGCCGCCGCCCGCCCCCAGGGCGCCGCGTCGCGATCCGGTGGCCGAGCAGGCGGTGGCCAGCCGCACGGCGGCCGTTCAGGATCCCGATCTGCGCGCGGCGCTGACCCGGCTGGGCGCCCGTATCGCCGCCGGCCGGCGCGGCTTTGTGCTGGCAGGCCTCGCGGGCCTGGGCGCGCTGTGCCTGGGTGACGGGCCGCGGGCACAGCAACCGCCACGGGCCAGGCTGCTCGACCCGCTGCCCGGCGATCACGTGCTGGGCAAGCCCGACGCGCCGAACGTGCTGATCGACTACGCCTCGTTCACCTGCCCGCACTGCGCCACGTTCAATGCCGCGGTGATGCCGGCTCTCAAGCGCGACTGGATCGACACCGGCAAGCTCAAGCTGGTCCATCGTCATTTTCCGTCGGATGCCATCGCCACGCGGGCGAGCCTGCTGGCGGAATGCGCCGGCCCGGACAGGTTCTTCGCCGCCGTCGACACCCTGTTCCGCACCCAGGTCCAGTGGATGACCGCGGCCGATCCGGCGGCCGAACTGATGACCGTGCTGGCGGGGCAGGGGGTCAGCGAGCCCGAGGCGCAGGCCTGCGTCATAAACGACCGGCTTTTGGACAAAGTCATCGCCGACGTGCAGTCCGGCCAGATGCTGGGGGTTCAATCCACCCCGACCTTGTTCATCAACGAGCAGCCGTACGGCAATCCGGGCGGGATCGACGCCATCGTAGCGATTTTACGTCAGGTGGGACGCTAAACGTTTGACTCCCCACAGGCGGAATTCCCAAGATGTAGTGGAGAGGGAAGTGGCAATGCGGAATATCTTGATCGTCGTCGGCGGAGTCGTGGCGGTGGCTGCGATTGCGGCCGGCGTCTATTTCGGCACCCGCGCACCTGCGTCCGGGCCGCCTCCGGTGGCGGCCGCGTCGGCCCCCGCCAAGGCGGCCCTGGAGAGCGTGCAGCCGGGCGATCACGTGCTGGGCGACCCGAAGGCGCCGATCACGATCATCGAGTACGCCTCGCTGACCTGCTCGCATTGTGCGCATTTCCACACGCAGGTCCTGCCCGAGATCAAGAAGAAGTGGATCGATACCGGCAAGGTCAAGCTGGTCTACCGCGACTTCCCGCTCGACCAGGTCGCCGCCAAGGCCGCCCAGATCGCCGAATGCGCCGGCAACGACCGTTATTTCGGCGTGCTGGACATCATCTTTCGCGGCCAGCCGCAATGGGCCACGGCGGCCGATCCGCTGGCCGAGCTGGCCAAGCCGCTGCGCATCGCCGGCATGGGCGAGACCGAGATCAAGGCCTGTCTCGCCAACGAGGCGATGAGCAACGCCGTGATCAAGGACTACCAGGGCGGCGAGGCGATGGGCGTCACCTCGACGCCGACCCTGTTCATCGATGGCCAGCTCTATCGCGGGGCGCGCTCCGTCGAGGAACTCGACGGCGTCCTCGCCAAGCTCGCCAAGTAGACACTCAGGCACGTAACCAGACAGGCGTGGTGTAATGGTTCAGTTCGACAAGCTCCGGCTCGCCGGGTTCAAGTCCTTCGTCGATCCGACGGAGCTCACGATCGAGGCCGGCATGACCGGCATCGTCGGGCCCAATGGCTGCGGCAAGTCGAATCTGGTCGAGGCGCTGAAGTGGGTGATGGGCGAGACCTCCGCCAAGCAGATGCGCGGAGCTGAGATGGAGGACGTCATCTTCGCCGGCACCGGCCAGCGGCCGGCGCGCAACATCGCCGAGGTGACGCTGTCGCTGGACAACAAGACGCGCACCGCGCCGGCGATGGTGAACGACACCGACCAACTCGACGTCGTGCGCCGCATCGAGCGCGGCCACGGCTCGGCCTATTCGGTCAACGGCCGCGAGATCCGCGCCCGAGACGTGCAGACGCTGTTCGCCGACGCCGCCACCGGCTCGCGCTCGACCGCTCTGGTGAGCCAGGGCCGCATCGGCGCGCTGATCAATGCCAAGCCGGTCGACCGCCGCGGCGTCATCGACGAGGCGGCCGGCATCACCGGTCTCTACGCCCGCCGCCACGAGGCCGAACTGCGCCTGCGCGCCGCCGAGCAGAACCTCGCCCGCGTGCAGGACGTGCTGATCGCCCTGGAGGAGCAGCACAAGGGGCTGAAGCGCCAGGCCCGCCAGGCCAGCCGGTATCGCAACCTGTCCGACCATATCCGCCGCGCCGAAGCCACCGTGCTGGGGCTTAGGCTGGCCAATGCCGAGCGCGATCTCGCCGGCTCCGCCGAGCGCCTGAAGGAAGCCGAGGCCCAGGTCTCCGACCTCACGCGCCTGGTCGGTCTCGCCACGACCGCGCAGGCCGAAGCCGCGGTCGCGCTGCCGCCGCTGCGCAACGACGAGGCCGCCGCCGCCGCCGCGCTGCAGCGCCTGCGGGTGGCGCATGATTCGCTGACCGCCGAGGCCGAGCGTGTCGCCGCCGCCCAGCTCGAGGCCGAGACGCGCCTTCGGCAGACCGAGCAGGATCTCGCGCGCGAGCGTGGCCGCAAGGGCGACGCCGGGACCGCAATCGCCGATCTCGACAGCCAGCGCGGCCGGCTCGAGGAGGAGCGCGTCGGCGAAGAGGAGCGCGCCGAAGCCGCCGAGGACGCACGCGATACCGCACGCACCGAAACCAACGCGACCGAGGCCGCGCTCGACCGCCTGACCCGCCAGATCGCCGACGACGAGGCGCTGCGCCAGAGCGTCTCGCGCGAGATTGCCGAGCTGCAGGACCGGCTGCGCCGCCTGTCGTCGCGCCGTGACGAAGTCACCGCCCAGCAGCGCCAGCTCGAGACCGAACTGTCGAACCTGCCGGCGCTGCCGGAGGTCGAGGCCGAACTCGAAGCCGCGCGCACCGCGCTCGAGGAAGCGCGCCTCAGCAGCCAGGAGTCGATCGAGGCGGCCCGCGAGGCCGAGCGCTACGAATCCGACGCCGCGCGTCAGGGCGTCGCCAAGGCCGAGGCCGAGCGCCTCGACATGGAGCGGGCCCGTGCGGTCGAGCGCCAGGCGGCGGAAGCGAGCCACGCCGTCGCGGTCGAGAGCCTGCAGAAGACCAATGCGCGCCTGACCAAGCTGCGCGCCGAGGAAGCCGGCGTCGCCGCCGCGTTGAAGTCGGCGGCCAATTCACTGTGGCCGCCCCTGCTCGACGCGCTGAGCGTCGAGCCGGGCTTCGAGAAGGCCCTGGGCGCGGCGTTCGGCGACGAGCTCGAAGCCTCGTCGGATCGCGGCGCGCCGGTCCACTGGCTGCCGCTCGACGCGCTGGCCGACACGCCGGCCCTGCCCGAGGGCGCGACGCCGCTCGGCGCGCATGTCGGGGCTCTGCCGGAACTGGCCCGCCGCCTGGCCTTCATCGGCATCGTGGCCAACGACGAGACCGGCGCGGCATTGCAGGCGGCTCTGAAGCCCGGCCAGCAGCTCGTCAGCCGCGAGGGCGCGGTGTGGCGCTGGGACGGCTACACGATGCGGGCCGGCGCGCCGTCGACCGCCGCGGTGCGGCTGAGCCAGCGCAACCGCCTGGCCGAGATCCGCTTCCAGATCGACGGCGTCGTCGCCGAGCAGACGATCGAGCAGGCCCGCGTCGATGCCGAAAAGACCTGGCTCGCCGCCGCCCGCGACGCCGAGAAGATCTGCGTCGACCTGGCCCGCGCCTACGAGCGCAGCGTGGCCGACGCCGCGCGCCGCAAGGCGCAGGATGCCGGCGAAGCGACCCGCACGGCCGAGCGCGCCGCCCAGTCGGCCATCGGTATTGCCGAGCGCATGGCCACGCAGGCGCGCGACCGCCACGTCGAGATCGCCCGACGCACCGACCAGCTCCGCACGCGCCTTGCCGGCATCGAGACCACGGTGGCCGAAGTGCTGGGCGACATCGCAGAAGTCGAGATGCGCCGGACCTTCCGCGAGGCCCGCCTGTCCTCGATCGCCGACACGCAGGCCGATCGAGCCGAGGCCGGCGCGTTGCGCGTGCGCATCGCCGAGTTGCGGGCGGCCCTCGTCGAGGCCGAGGGCCAGTGCGACCGTCTCGCGCGCGAGTCGAAGATGCGGGTCGAGCGCCTGGCGCAGATCGCGCAGGATCACGCCGGCTGGAGCAAGCGCCTGGGCGAGGCCGACGGCCAGATTGTCGAACTCGACGCACGGCGCGACCAGACCGCGGCCGCGATCGCCGAACTGGCCGCCAGGCCGGCGGAGATCGAGGAGAAGCGCTTCGTCCTCGGCGAAGAGATCGACAAGGCCGAGTTCAACCGCCAGGAGGCCGCCGACCGGCTGGCGATCGGCGAGATGCGTCTGGCCGAGTCCGACAAGGCGCTGCGGCAGGCCGAGACCGAGATGGCCCAGGCGCGCGAGACCCGCGTCCGCCGCGAAGGCCTGGTCGAGCAGGCCACCCGCGACCGCGAGTCGGTGGTCGAGCGCATCGTCGAGCGCCTGCGCTGCGAGCCGGATGGCGTGCTGGCGCTGGCCGAGGTCCAGTCGCTCGAGGAGCTGCCCGAACTCGACAAGGCCGAACACAAGCTCGAGCGGCTGGTGCACGAGCGCGAGACGATGGGCGCCGTCAACCTGCGGGCCGAGGAAGAGGCCAACGAGCTCGAGCAGCAGATCACCGGCATGACGACCGAGCGCGACGACCTGGTGTCCGCCATCGGCCGCCTGCGCCAGGGTATCCAGAGCCTGAACCGCGAGGGCCGCGAGCGCTTCGTCGCCGCCTTCGAGCAGGTCAGCGGCCACTTCCAGCAGCTCTTCACCAAGCTGTTCGGCGGCGGCAAGGCCGAGCTGCGGCTCACCGAGTCGGAGGATCCGCTGGAGGCCGGCCTCGAAATCCATGCCAGCCCGCCGGGCAAGAAGCTTCAGGTCATGTCGCTGCTCTCGGGCGGCGAGCAGGCGCTCACGGCACTGTCGCTGCTGTTCGCCGTGTTCATGACCAACCCGGCGCCGATCTGCGTGCTCGACGAGGTCGACGCGCCGCTGGACGACGTGAACGTGGAGCGTTTCTGCGGCCTGGTGAAAGACATCGCCGGCCGCACCGACACGCGCTTCCTGATCATCACCCATCATCGCGTCACGATGGCGCGCATGGACCGGCTCTATGGCGTGACCATGGCCGAGCAGGGCATCTCCCAGCTCGTCTCGGTCAATCTGCAGGAAGCCGACCGGATGGTGGCCTGAGAGCGTTCGACGGAGTTCTACCTAAACAACAAGACTATCTTCCTCTCAAAAGACTGGGCGCCGGGCTGGCCTGACCGGCGCCCTTTTCTTTGCGGCACTTCTCAGGGCCACACTTCTCAGGACAGGGGAGGCCCTGTAGTGTCCGGCGCATGCCCGATACGCTCGCCCCCAACATCACCGATGTCATCGAATTGACGCGCACGCTGGTCCGCTGCGAGAGCGTGACCCCGCGCGAGGCCGGTGCCCTGCAATTGCTGGAGCAGACGCTGGCGCCACTTGGTTTCAAGTGCGAGCGCATGGACTTCACCCAGGCCGGCACCGACGACGTCGCCAACCTCTATGCCCGCATCGGCACCAGCGGGAAGCACTTCTGCTTCGCCGGCCATTCCGACGTGGTGCCGGTCGGCGATCTGTCCTCGTGGACGATCGGACCGTTCGCCGCCGAACTGTCGGGCGGCTACCTGTTCGGCCGTGGGGCGGCCGACATGAAGGGCGCGATCGCCGCCTTCACCGATGCGGCGGCCCGCTTCCTCAGCCGGCGCGGGCGCGATTTCGGCGGCTCGATCAGCCTGCTGATCACCGGCGACGAAGAGGGCCCGGCGGTGAACGGCACCGTCAAGATGCTGCAGCGTCTGGCCGAGCGCGGCGAGGCGATCGATGCCTGCGTCGTCGGCGAGCCCACGAGTTCGCGGCGCTTCGGCGACATGATGAAGATCGGCCGGCGCGGCAGCATGACCGTCGATCTCGTCGTGCGCGGCGTGCAGGGCCATGTGGCCTATCCCGAACGGCTCGACAACGCCGTCCATCGCCTGTCGGCGATCATCGAGGCGCTGGTGCGCCAGCCGATCGACCAGGGCAGCACGCATTTCCAGCCGACGTCGCTGCAATTCACGACCGTCGATGTCGGCAACCCGGCCACCAACATCGCGCCGGGCGTCGCCAGGGCGCGCTTCAACACCCGGTTCAACGACCTGTGGACCTCGCAGACCCTGCTGGCTCATCTCAAGGAGCGCATCGAGCGCGTCAACGACGGGCTGGGCGGCAACGGCACCGTCGAATACGGCGTCCAGGTCTCGGGCGAATCGTTCTATACGCCGCCGGGGCCGCTCAGCGACCTCGTCGCCGGCGCGGTCCGCGACGTCGCGGGTGTCGAGACCGAACTGTCGACGACCGGCGGAACGTCCGACGCGCGGTTCATCCGCAGCTATTGCCCGGTGCTCGAATTCGGCCTGGTCGGCGAGAGCATGCACAAGGTCGACGAGAAGAGCGCGGTCGCCGACCTCAAGACGCTGGCGCGCGTCTACGAAACGGTGCTCGACCGTTATTTTCCGGTCTGATTGCGTGCTCAACACCGCTGAAATTGCCCGGGGCATACAGGGCGCGCTGGGACTTCTGAAACGCGATCCGGCGTCCCCGTCCTACTTCGACAACACGCTCGAAGCCTGCGTGCGTTCGTTCCAGGTGATGATCCTGGTCGCACCGCTCCACGTCACCCTCATGCTGATCCGGTATGCAAACGTGACCTCGACGGCCGACGATCTCGAGATCGTGCTGGTCGAGGCGCTACGCTATGTCGTCGACTGGCTATTGTTCCCGGTCCTGTTCTACGAGATCGCGCGGCGGCGCAACTGGCTCGGGCTTTTCCCGCGCTACATCTCCGCGCTGAACTGGGTCAACCTGCCGGCCATGATGGTGGCCGTGATCGGCGTGGTGCTGGCCACGCTGCTGCCGCCGCTGCCGGCCGAACTCATCCGTATCGGCCTGCAGGCCCTCTTCTTCTACTGGTTCCTGGTGACGACGCGGATCGTGCTGGGGGCAGGCTGGCCGGTCGCCTCCCTCCTGCTGATCGTCAACTGGATCCCGTCGCTCTTCCTCTCACTGATCGTCGATCGCTTCCTCGGCATCGCCGTTGCGGTCGGCGGCTAGGTCGTAGCGCACTTCCATCAGGCACAGCCCCTGCGGCGGCGCCGTCGGCCCGGCCCTCGTGCGTTCGCGTGCGGCGAGCGCTTCCTCGACATCGCGGCGGCTCCACTGGCCGCGCCCGACGAGATGCAGGGTGCCGACCATGATCCGCACCTGATTGTGCAGGAAGGAGCGCGAGCCGACGTCGACGTGGATCTCCTCGCCGTGGCGCGTGACCTGCAGCAGGTCGAGCGTCTTCACCGCCGACGGCGACTGGCACGAGGTCGAGCGGAAGCTGTTGAAGTCGTGGTGGCCGACCAGCACCGCCGCCGCGTCGGCCATCGCCGCCACGTCGAGCGCGACCGGCACGTGCCAGAGCTGGCCGCGATCGAGCGCGGGCGGCGCGCGACGGTTGATGATGCGATAGCGGTAGCGTCGCCCGGTCGCCGAGAAGCGCGCATGGAAGCCCGCCGCGGCGAGCTCGGCCGAGACCACGGCGACCGGCTGGGGCTTCAGATGGAAATTGAGGGCCGAGCGCACCGTCTCGACCGGCCTTTCGTCGGCGAGATCGAGATGGACGACCTGGCCGCGCGCATGCACGCCGGTGTCGGTGCGCCCGGCGGCCTGGACGGGTGGGCGCTCGCCGGTGAAGGCGAACACGGCCTCTTCGAGCGCGGCCTGGACGGACGGCCCGTTGGGCTGGCGTTGCCATCCGACGAACGGCTCGCCGTCATATTCGATCGTGAGCTTGTAGCGCGGCACGGCGTCAGTTGGGCTGCGGCAACGGCACGACGGTGGGCGGCAACAGTATCGTGCCGGCCTCGAGCGCGAAGCCGCGCAGGAAGGCATCGGCCGACTGTGCCGACTTGCCCGGCCGCTGCAGCTTCAGGAGCTTCAGCCCGCCGACGCCGCAGGTCACGACCGGAAAGCCGTCGCGCGCCAGGGTGACGCTGCCCGGCGTTCCACCGGCCAGCGTGAGGGCTGCGGCCAGCACCTTGATGCGCTCGACGCCGCCCGCCTTGGGAGCTTCGAAGAAGGTGCCGGGCCAGGGATCGAACGCGCGCACCTTGCGCTCCAGCTCGGCGGCCGGCCGGCGCCAGTCGAGCGCGCCTTCTTCCTTGCCGAGCTTGTGGGCGTAGGTGACGCCCTCCGCCGGCTGCGCGACCGGCTCGAGGCTGCGGCGCAGCAGCCCGTCGAGCGTCGACACGATCAGCCGCGCCCCGAGATCGGCCAGCCGGTCATGCACGCTCTCGGCGCTATCGGCGGCGGAGATCGCCGTGCGTTCGGCCAGCAGCATCGGACCGGTATCGAGGCCTTCGTCCATGCGCATGGTGGTGACGCCGGTCTCGGCGTCGCCGGCGAGGATGGCGCGATGGATGGGCGCCGCGCCGCGCCAGCGCGGCAGCAGCGAGCCATGGATGTTGAGGCAGCCCAGCACCGGCGCGTCGAGGAAGCTTTTGGGCAGGATGTGTCCATAGGACACCACCACGGCGGCATCGAGGTCGAGCGCCTTGAAGGCCTGGGCCTCCTCGTCGTTCCTCAGGCTGCGCGGCGTACGGACCGGCAGAGCCAGTTCGTTGGCGAGTTCATGCACCGGCGTCTTGCGCTCCTGCTGGCCGCGGCCGGCGGGCTTGGGGGCTCTCGTATAGACGCAGGCGACGTCGTGGCCCGCGTCGACCAGCGCGCGCAGCGCCGGTACGGCGAATGCGGAAGTACCGAGGAACGCAATCTTCATCGCCGCACCTTATAGGCAGCCGCGCGACGGTGAGCTAGGTATGCCGCAATGGAGTCCAGTCCCCCCTCGACCGGCAAGGGCCCGATCGCCAACCTCGCCGCGCGCCGCGCCGCGGGCGAGATCCACGCCGATCCCGTGCAGGAAAAAGTCGTTCTGCGGTTGCAGGCGATCCACGACCAGCTGGGCGCGATGACCACCGCGCAGCCCGCCAAGCCCGGTTTTCTGGCCCGGCTCGGTCTCGCCAGCGCGCCGAAGCCGGCGGAGGGGCCGCACGGCCTCTACATCTGGGGGCCGGTCGGCCGCGGCAAGTCTATGCTGATGGATCTCTTCTTCGCCGACGCACCCGTCGCCCGGAAGCGCCGCGTCCACTTCCACGAATTCATGCTCGAAGTGCAGGCTCGCCTGCATCGCCGGCGCGAAGAGCTCGCGGCCAGGGGGGCACCGCCCGAATCCGACACGATCGTGCCGGTCGCCAGGGAGATCGCGGCCGAGACGCGGTTGCTCTGCTTCGACGAGTTCCAGGTGACCAACATCGCCGATGCGATGATCCTCGGCCGCCTGTTCGAGACGCTGTTCGAGGAAGGGATCACGGTGATCGCCACCTCCAACCGCACACCCGACGATCTCTACAATAACGGTCTGCAGCGCGACCGCTTCCTGCCGTTCATCGAGCTGGTGAAGCAACGGCTCGAGGTGCTGGAGCTGGGCGGCGCCCAGGACTACCGGATGGGCCGGCTGCGCGAGCTCGACCTCTACCTGACGCCGCTCGGACGCTGGGCCACGACCAAGCTCGACGAGGCCTTCCGCGCGCTCAGCAACGGCGCCGACGGCGAGCCGCGGGTGCTCCGCACACAGGGACGCGACGTCGAGGTGCCGCGTGCGGCGCCCGGTGTCGCCATGGCGCATTTCATGGACTGGTGCGCCACGCCGATGGGCGCGGCGGACTTCCTGTGCATCGCCGACTGTTTCCACACGGTCATCGTGGCCGAGATTCCCAAAATGGGACCGGACAGCCAGGACAAGGCCGTTCGCTTCGTGACGATGATCGATACCTTCTATGAGAAGAAGGTGAAGTTCATCTGCTCGGCCGCCGCGTCGCCGGCCAACCTCTATCCCGAGGGCGACGGTTCCTTCGAATTCCAGCGCACCGTGTCGCGACTCATGGAAATGCAGAGCCCGGAATATCTCAACCTGGAGCACATCGCTTAATTGTGATTGTGGGCCGCTTGTCCTGCAGCATAGGCTCTGCAGCGTTTTTCAAAGACTTTTTCCGACAGGCGGGAGACACCACATGGACGGCGATCGCATGATTTCCCTGAACCAAGGCGGCGTGTCGCGGCGCAGCGCCCTGAAGGCGACGGCGACCGGCGCGGCGCTCGGCACCACCTTCGCCTTGTCGGTGCAGCCGATCCAGGCGCAGACGATGATCACCACGCCGGACGACGGGCTGACGGCCGGCGTCGTCAAGGTGAAGACCAAGGACGGCAAGGAGATGGATGCCTATCGCGCCATGCCGGCGTCGGGCCAGGGTTTCGGCACCATCCTGGTCGTGCAGGAGATCTTTGGCGTGCACGCGCACATCGCCGACCTGTGCCGCCGCTTTGCCAAGGCCGGCTATTACGCCATCGCGCCGGAACTCTATTTCCGCCAGGGCGATGCCAAGGCCGTCACCGACGTGCAGGCGTTGCTGCGCGAGATCGTCTCGAAGGTGCCGGACGAGCAGGTGATGGGCGACCTCGACGCGACGGTCGACTTCGCCAAGGGTGAGGGCAAGGCCGACACCGCCAAGCTCGGCATCACCGGCTTCTGCTGGGGCGGCCGCATTGTCTGGCTCTATGCCGCCCACAGCGCAGGCCTCAAGGCCGGCGTGGCCTGGTACGGCCGGGTCGTCGGCGACTCGACGCCGAACACTCCCAAGCATCCGGTCGATGTCGCCAAGGATCTGAAGGCGCCGGTGCTTGGCCTCTATGGCGGCGCCGACACCGGCATTCCGAACGACACCGTCGACCGGATGCGCGCGGCGCTGAAGGCCGGCAGCCCGGCCGCCCAGAAGTCGCAGATCGACACCTATCCGGACACGCCGCACGCGTTCAACGCCGACTACCGCCCATCCTATCGCAAGGAACAGGCAGAAGATGCGTGGAAGAAGGCGCTTGCCTGGTTCAAGGCCAACGGTGTCGCCTGACCGGCGCCCGCGCCCCGCAATGTCCGAGACGACGAACCTCACGACCCGGTCGGGCCTGACATTCACCGCGGATGTCGACGGTCCGGTCGGCGGCCCGCTGGTGCTTATGCTGCACGGGTTTCCCGAATCGCGGCACAGCTGGCGGGCGGCCCTTCCGGTGCTGGCGGCGCACGGCTATCGCGCCGTCGCGCCCGACCAGCGCGGCTACTCGGCGGGCGCGCGGCCCGACCCGGCGGATCTCTCCAACTATGCCTTCGAGAGGCTGGTGGCCGATGCGATCGAAATCGCAGGCGCTGCCGGCTATGACGGCAAGCGCTTCCATCTCGTCGGCCACGACTGGGGCGGCCAGGTCTCGTGGGGCGTGGCCGGCGCGCATGCCGATCGCCTCGCCTCGCTCACGATCCTGTCGCGACCGCATCCGCAGTCGTTCCGGCAGGCGCTCCTCAAGGAAGATGGCGACCAGAAGCATCGCTCGCGCCATCATCGGGCGTTCCTGGAACCGGAGACCGGCAAGCTTCTGCTGGCTGACGATGCCAAGCGCCTGCGCGACGGGCTGTTCGGCCAGGGCGTGCCCTCCGAGGCACTCGACGATCATCTGTCGGTGCTGGGCAATCCCGAAGCGCTTGAGGCGGCGCTGGCCTGGTATCGCGCCAACAAGGGACTGGCCGCCGATATCGGGACCATCGCGGTGCCGACGCTCTACGTCTGGGGCGACGCCGATGCGACGGTCGGGCCCGACGCGGCCTATGGCACGGGCGCCTTCGTGAGCGCCTCCTTCGCGATGGAAATGTTGCCCGGCGTCGGCCATTTCGTGATGGACCAGGCGCCGGCCAGGACGACCGATCTCCTGCTGGCGCACCTGGCGAAACACCCCGTCTGAAGCCGCCTGCCTTGCCGGTGCAGGCGAATCGCGCTACCACGCGCCGCCTTTAAGAACGGGAGTTTTTCGCATGGCTCGCAAGAAGATCGCGCTGATCGGCGCCGGACAGATTGGCGGCACGCTCGCGCTGCTCGCCGGCCAGAAGGAACTGGGCGACATCGTCTTGTTCGACGTTCCCGCCGCCGAGGGCATGGCCAAGGGCAAGGCCCTGGACATCGCCCAGCTCAGCCCGGTCGAGGGCTTCGATGCCAAATACAGCGGCACGTCCGACTACAAGGACATCGAGGGCGCCGACGTCGTGATCGTCACCGCCGGCGTGCCGCGCAAGCCCGGCATGACCCGTGACGACCTGGTCGGCATCAACGCCAAGGTCATCGATTCGGTCGGCAAGGGCATCAAGCAGCACGCTCCCGACGCCTTCGTCATCGTCATCACCAACCCGCTCGATGCCATGGTCGGCCTGATGCAGGAAGTCACCGGGTTCCCGGCGGCAAAGGTCGTCGGCATGGCCGGCGTGCTCGACAGCGCCCGCTTCCGCTCGTTCCTCGCCGAGGAATTCAACGTCTCGGTCGAGGACGTCACCGCCTTCGTGCTGGGCGGCCACGGCGACACGATGGTGCCGTTGCTGCGCTACTCGACGGTCGGCGGCATTTCGCTTCACGATCTGGTCGACATGGGCTGGACCACCAAGGAGCGGCTCGAGCAGATCGTGCAGCGGACCCGCGACGGCGGCGCCGAAATCGTCGCCCATCTCAAGACCGGCTCGGCCTTCTATGCCCCGGCCGCGTCGGCCATCGCCATGGCGGAGTCCTATCTCAAGGACAAGAAGCGCATGATTCCCTGCGCGGCCATGCTGAACGGCGAATATGGCGTGAAGGGCCTCTATATCGGCGTCCCGGTCGTGATCGGCGCCAAGGGCGTCGAGCGCATCGTCGAGGTCGAGTTCAATGCCGAGGAAAAGGCGATGTTCGACAAGTCGGTGGCCGCCGTTCAGTCGCTGATCGACGCCACCAACAAGATCGTTGGCCGTTAAATGTGTAGGGTTTTTCGACTTTGGTCGAACGACCGCAAACGTTCATCGATCCAACGTTGCCAAGGGCCTGCGGCGCTCATAAAGTGCCCCATCCCTTGGTCAGTTGCGTTTGAAAACTGAGGGGCCGTGCTGCTGGCACGCAGCCCCGAATGATAGGACTCCATGAATATCCACGAATATCAGGCCAAGGCACTCCTGGCCAAATTCGCCATCCCGCTGTTGAAGGGTGGGGTCGCCTACACCAAAGACGAGGCGATGGATGTCGCCCGCAAGCTGGGCAGCGCCGTCACGGTCGTGAAGGCGCAGATTCATGCCGGCGGCCGCGGCAAGGGTCACTTCAAGAACGATCCCGACGGCAAGGGCGGCGTCCGCATTGCGAAGTCGGCCGAGGATGTCGGTGCGCACGCGGCGGCGATGCTGGGCCAGGACCTGATCACCAAGCAGACCGGCGCGGCGGGACGTACCGTGCAGCGGCTCTACGTCGAGGATGGCTGCGATATCAAACGCGAGCTGTACCTCTCGATGCTGGTGGATCGCGCGGTCGGCCGCATCGCCGTGGTCGCCTCGACCGAAGGCGGCATGGACATCGAGACCGTGGCGCACGAGACGCCGGACAAGATCGTCACCCAGGCGATCGACCCGGCCGCCGGCTATCAGGCCTATCAGGGCCGCAAGATCGCGTTCGCGCTGGGCCTCAAGGGCAAGCAGGTCGGCGCCTTCACGGCGCTGCTGGGCAATCTCTACCGGGCCTATGTCGACCTCGACGCCTCGCTGATCGAGATCAACCCGCTGGTCGTCACCGGCGCCGGCGACATCGTGGCGCTCGATGCCAAGATGAACTTCGACGACAACGCCCTCTACCGGCACAAGGATCTCGAGGAGCTTCGCGACGTCGACGAGGAAGATCCGGCCGAGACCGAGGCCGCGAAGTACGCGCTGAACTACGTGAAGCTCGACGGCCAGATCGGCTGCATGGTGAACGGCGCCGGGCTGGCGATGGCCACCATGGACATCATCAAGCTCTACGGGTCGGAGCCCGCCAACTTCCTCGACGTCGGCGGCGGCGCCACCAAGGAGCGGGTGACGGCGGCGTTCAAGATCATCCTCAAGGATCCCAACGTCGAGGGCATCCTGGTCAACATCTTCGGCGGCATCATGCGCTGCGACGTGATCGCCGAAGGCGTGGTGGCGGCGGCGCGCGAGGTCAACCTGCACGTGCCGCTGGTCGTCCGGCTGGAAGGCACGAACGTCGACCTCGGCAAGAAGATCCTCAAGGAATCGGGCCTCAAGATCACCTCGGCGGAGAACCTCGCGGACGCTGCCGAGAAGATCGTCAAGGCCGTCAAGGAGAACAACTGATGGCCGTGCTGGTCGACAAGAACACCACGGTCATCTGCCAGGGTATCACCGGCTCCCAGGGCACCTTCCACTCCGAGCAGGCGATCGCCTACGGCACCAGGATGGTGGGCGGCGTGACGCCGGGCAAAGGCGGCACCCAGCATCTCGACCTGCCGGTGTTCGACACCGTGGCCGAGGCCGTCCACAAGACCGGCTGCAACGCGTCCGTGATCTACGTGCCGCCGCCGTTCGCGGCCGACTCCATTCTCGAGGCGATCGACGCGGAGATTCCGCTGATCGTCTGCATCACCGAGGGCATCCCGGTGATCGACATGGTCAAGGTCAAGCGCGCGCTCACCGGCTCGAAGTCGCGGCTGATCGGACCCAATTGCCCCGGCGTCATCACCCCGGGCGAGTGCAAGATCGGCATCATGCCGGGCCACATCCACAAGCGCGGCAGGATCGGCATCGTCTCGCGCTCGGGAACGCTGACCTACGAGGCGGTGGCGCAGACCACCGCCGTGGGTCTCGGCCAGACGACCTGCATCGGCATCGGCGGTGATCCGGTGAACGGCACCAACTTCATCGAGTGCCTCGACATGTTCATCCGCGATCCCGAAACCGAGGGCATCGTGATGATCGGCGAGATCGGCGGCGACGCCGAGGTCAAGGGGGCCGAATTCCTCAAGGCGTCGGGAACGAAGAAGCCGGTGGTTGGCTTCATCGCCGGGCGCACCGCGCCTCCGGGCCGCCGCATGGGCCATGCCGGCGCGGTGATCTCGGGCGGCAACGACACCGCCGAGTTCAAGGTCGACGTCATGCGTTCCGTCGGCATCAGGGTCGCGGATTCGCCCGCTGCGTTGGGCCAGGAAATGCTTAAGGCCATGCAGGGCTGACAAGCGGGATTGCCGCCCAGCCTCCGCCAGGCGGCCAGCAAAGACAGGCCAGGGAGAATCGGGCCATGAGAGCAGAACAGACGTCGTTCTTGTTCGGCGCCAACGCGCCCTTCATCGAGGAACTCTACGCGCGCTACCTCGCCGACCCCGCGTCGGTCGATGGCGAGTGGCAGACCTTCTTCGCCGCCCTGGCCGAGCAGAAGGGCGACGTGCTGGCCGAGGTGCGCGGCGCCTCCTGGGCGCCCAATGGCGCCCGGGTGATCGGCGCCGTCGATCCCGACGCCGTTCCGGCCCCGGCCAACCGCAACGTCCGGGGCGGCAAGGCCGCCAACGGGGCGGCGGCGCCGGCGGCTCCCGCCCTCGCCGGCAAGACCGAGCAGGAGATTCGCGGCGCCGCACAGGACACCGCGCGGGCGCTGATGCTGATCCGCGCCTACCGCATCCGCGGCCATCTCGAGGCCGATCTCGATCCGTTGGGCCTCGTGCGCCAGGCGCCGCACCGCGAACTCGATCCTGCGACCTATGGCTTCGCCGAGGCCGACTGGGACCGTCCGATCCTGATCTTCGGCTCGCTGGCGCTGGGCGAAGCGGCGACGCTGCGGCAGATCATGGAGCGCCTGCGCAAGACCTATTGCGGCACGATCGGCGTCGAGTTCATGCACATCTCCGATCCCGACCAGAAGGCGTGGATCCAGGAGCGCATCGAGCACATCGAGAACCATACCGAGTTCACCGTGACCGGCCGCAAGATGATCCTCGAGCGGGTCGGCGAGGCCGAAGGACTCGAGCGCTACCTGCATGTGAAGTTCGTCGGCACCAAGCGCTTCGGCCTCGATGGCGGCGAATCGCTGATCCCGGGCATCGAACAGATCCTGAAGCGCGGCGGCCAGCTCGGCGTCAAGGAAGTGATGCTCGGCATGCCGCACCGGGGCCGCCTCAACACCCTCGTGCACGTAATGCACAAGAGCTACACGGCGCTGTTCTCCGAGTTCCAGGGCCGTTCCTCGCAGCCCGAGGAAATGCGCGGCTCGGGCGACGTGAAATACCATCTGGGCGCTTCGGCCGATCGCGAGTTCGACGGCAACGTGATCCATCTCTCGCTGTCGCCCAACCCCTCGCATCTCGAGGCGGTGAACCCGGTCGTGCTGGGCAAGGCGCGCGCCAAGGAAGACCAGCGCGGCGATACCGAGCGCAGCCAGGTCATGTGCATCCTGATGCACGGCGACGCGGCCTTCGCGGGCCAGGGTCTGGTGGCCGAGAGTCTCGATCTGTCCGATCTCGCGGGCTACCGCATCGGCGGCACCATCCACTTCATCGTGAACAACCAGATCGGCTTCACGACCCTGCCGACCGAATCGCGCTCCGGCCCGTACTGCACGGAAGTCGCCAAGATCGTGCAGGCGCCGATCCTGCACGTGAACGGCGACGATCCCGAGGCCGTGGTCCACGTCTCGCGCATCGCGACCGAGTTCCGTCAGCACTTCAAGCGCGACATCGTCATCGACATGTTCTGCTACCGCCGGCACGGTCACAACGAGGGTGACGAGCCGATGTTCACCCAGCCGCTGATGTACAAGGAGATCGGCGCCCACCGCTCGGTGAAGGAAGTCTACGCCGCGGCCCTCGAGGCCGAGGGCGTCGTGACGGCCGAGGAAGTCGCCGCCATGGATGCGGCGCTGCGCGAGAAGCTCGACAAGGCGCTTGAAGCCGCCACCAACTACAAGCCGAACAAGGCCGACTGGCTCGAGGGCAAGTGGGCGGGCTTCACGGTCGCGCCGGGCGAGGAGGATCGCAAGGGGGTCACCGCCGTCGATCTCGACAGGCTGAAGGCCGTCGGCCATGCGCTCTCCGAACCGCCGAAGAACTTCGAGCTCAACCGCAAGATCACGCGCCAGCTCCAGGAAAAGCGCAAGACGATCGACACCGGCGAGAACATCGACTGGGCGACCGGCGAGGCGCTGGCCTTCGGCACGCTCCTGGCGGAAGGCACGCCGGTGCGTCTCAGCGGCCAGGATTCCGGCCGCGGCACCTTCTCCCAGCGCCACTCGGTGCTGGTCGACCAGGCGAGCGAGGCCAAGTACATCCCGCTCAATCACGTGGCCGACGGCCAGGCCCGTTTCGAGGTGATCGACAGCCCGCTGAACGAGGCGGGCGTGCTGGGCTTCGAGTATGGCTACTCGCTGGCCGAGCCCAATGCGCTGGTCCTGTGGGAAGCGCAGTTCGGCGACTTCGCCAACGGCGCACAGGTCATCATCGACCAGTTCATCTGCTCGGGCGAGAGCAAGTGGCTGCGCATGTCGGGCCTCGTCATGCTGCTGCCGCACGGCTACGAGGGCCAGGGACCGGAGCACAGCTCGGCGCGTCTCGAACGCTATCTGCAGCTCTCCGCCGAGGACAACTGGCAGGTCGTCAATCCGACGACCCCGGCCAACTACTACCACGCGCTGCGCCGCCAGATGCGCCGCACCTTCCGCAAGCCGCTGGTGGTGATGACGCCGAAGTCGCTGCTGCGTCACAAGGATTGCGTATCGACCTTGGCCGAGTTCGGGCCCGGCAGCTCGTTCCGCCGCATTCTCGCCGAGACCGACCAGCTGGTCGACGGCGCCAAGGTGCGCCGCGTCGTGCTCTGCTCGGGCAAGGTCTACTTCGATCTCGTCGCCGAGCGCCGCAAGCGCAAGATCGACGACATCGCCATCCTGCGCATCGAGCAGCTCTACCCGTTCCCGTTCACACGTCTCGGCATACGGCTCGCGCAGTATCCCAATGCCGATGTCGTCTGGTGCCAGGAGGAGCCCGAGAACACGGGCGCCTGGCACTTCGTCGATCGCCGCATCGAGCGCGCGCTCGCCGGCATCGAGACCAGGGCGAAGCGGCCGCTCTATATCGGCCGCGCCGAAGCCGCGTCGCCCGCCACGGGATCTGCCCGCACGCACGTCAAGGAACAGGCCGATCTGGTCGACCGCGCTCTCGCTGTCGGTTGAGCGCGGCTAGAGAAAGGATTTAGTCATGGCCGTCGAGATCAAGGTTCCGACTCTGGGCGAATCGGTCACCGAGGCGACCGTTGCCAAGTGGCTGGTGAAGGCGGGCGACAGGGTCGCCGTCGACCAGCCTCTTTGCGAGCTCGAGACGGACAAGGTCACCGTCGAGGTGAATGCCAGCGTCGCCGGCACGATTGCCGAACTCGCCGTGGAAGAAGGCGCGTCCGTCCAGGTCGGCGGCGTGCTCTGCCACATCGAGGCAGGGGCGGGGGGTGCCGCCGCGGCCGTTCCGAAGCCCGCTGCCGCACCCGCCGCAACTGCCGCCGCGGCACCGAAGCCTGCCCCCGCACCGGCGCCTGCCGCGGCCGCTCCCGCCGGCGCCAACCTCGCCGCCTCCGGTCCGGCGGCGCGCAAGCTCGCCGAGGAGAAGGGCGTGTCCGCCGCCGCCCTCCAGCCCACCGGCAAGGACGGCCGCGCCACCAAGGAAGACGTGCTGGCCGCAATCTCGTCGATCCCGAGCGCCGCCGCGCGGGTGGCCGGGGCCAAGCCCGCCGCGCCGGCCGGCCCGCGCCTCAAGGCCGACCGCGAGGAGCGGGTGAAGATGACGCGGCTGCGCCGCACCATCGCCAATCGCCTGAAGGAAGCGCAGAACACAGCCGCCATGCTCACCACCTTCAACGAGGTGGACATGACCGCGGTCCTGGCGATGCGCGAGCGGCTGAAGGACGATTTCGAGAAGAAGCATGGCGCCCGGCTGGGCTTCATGTCGTTTTTCGTGAAGGCCTGCATCGCGGGGCTCAAGGAGCTGCCGGCGGTCAATGCCGAGATCGAGGGCGATGAGCTGGTCTACAAGAATTACTACGACATCGGCGTCGCCGTCGGCACGCCGCAGGGCCTGGTGGTGCCGGTGCTGCGCGATGCCGATGTGCTGGACTTCGCGGGCATCGAGAAGGGTATCGGCGAACTCGGCCGCAAGGCGCGCGACGGCAAGCTGTCGATCGCCGACCTGTCGGGCGGCACGTTCACCATCTCCAACGGCGGCGTCTATGGCTCGCTGATGTCGACGCCGATCCTCAATCCGCCGCAGTCTGCCATCCTGGGCATGCACAAGATCCAGCAGCGGCCCATGGTGGTCGGCGGCGAGATCAAGGCGCGGCCGATGATGTATCTCGCTTTGTCCTACGACCATCGCATCATCGACGGGCGCGAGGCCGTGCTGTTCCTGGTCCGGGTCAAGGACTGCCTCGAGGATCCCGAGCGGCTGCTGCTCGGGGTCTAGGACGGACGACGAATGCCTCGCTCTCGGTGTCATCCCGAGCGCAGCGAGGGACCCTTAATCGGGCGCCGCGAAAGGTCCCTCGCTGCGCTCGGGATGACACCGAGAGTGGACCAGCCGGTGCAGTGTCATGGCCAACGAATCCTTTGATCTCGTCGTGATCGGCGCCGGCCCGGGTGGCTATGTTGCCGCCATCCGCGCCTCGCAGCTCGGCCTCAAGGTCGCCGTGGTGGAGAAGCGCCCGACGCTCGGGGGCACCTGCCTCAACGTCGGCTGCATCCCCTCGAAGGCATTGCTGCAATCCTCGCACCTGTTCGAGGAAGCCGGCCATGATCTCGGCGTGCACGGCATCGTGCTGGACGCGCCCAGGCTCGATTTCGCCCAGCTCATGAAGCGCAAGGGCGAGGTCGTCGAGGCCACCACCAAGGGCGTCGCGTTCCTGTTCAAGAAGAACAAGATCGCCTCCTACACCGGTGCGGGCCGCATCGAGGCGGCGGGCTCCGTCGCGGTCGTGGGCGACGACGGCGCGGTGAAGGAGACGCTGGCCGCCAGGAACATCCTGATCGCCACCGGATCGGAAGTGACGCCGCTGCCCGGCGTCGCGATCGACGAGAAGAAGATCGTGTCCTCGACCGGCGCGCTCGAACTCAGCGAGGTGCCGAAGCGCCTCGTCGTGGTCGGCGCCGGCATCATCGGCCTCGAACTCGGGTCGGTGTGGCGCCGCCTCGGTGCCGACGTGACGGTGGTCGAGTTCCTCGACCGCATCACGCCGGGCGTCGACGACGAGGTCACCAAGTTCTTCCAGCGCACGCTCGCCAAGCAGGGACTCAAGTTCAAGCTTGGGGCGAAAGTCACGAAGGCCGAGACGACGAGCACGGGCGTGACGCTCACGGTCGAGCCCGCCAAGGGCGGCGCTGCCGAGACCCTCGAAGCCGATGTCGTGCTGGTCTCGATCGGCCGCCGGCCCTACGTCGCGGGCCTCGGCCTCGACAAGGCGGGCGTGAAGATGACCGAGCGCGGCCGCATCGCCGTCGACGGCCACTTCCAGACCTCGGTGCCCGGCATCTACGCCATCGGCGACGTGATCGACGGGCCGATGCTGGCGCACAAGGCGAGCGAGGACGGCGTGGCCTGCGTCGAGACCCTTGCCGGCCAGAAGGGCCACGTGAACTGGGATCTGGTGCCCTCGATCATCTACACCCAGCCCGAGGTGGCCTGGGTCGGCAAGACCGAGGAACAACTCAAGTCGGCCGGCGTTTCCTACAAGGTCGGCAAGTACCCGTTCACCGCCGACCCGCGCAGCCGCGCGAACGGTGCCACGGAGGGCTTCGTGAAGGTTCTGGCCGACAAGGCGAGCGACAAGGTGCTGGGCGTCCACATCATCGGCGCCGAGGCCGGGACCATGATAGCGGAAGCCGCGATGGCGATGGAGTTCTCCGCGTCGGCCGAGGATATCGGCCGCGTCTGCCATGCCCACCCCACGGTCAACGAGGCGATGAAGGAAGCCGCCCTCGCCGCCTGGGACAAGCCGATCCATCTCTAGGGTCATCATGCGTAAGCCGCTCATGATGCTTGCGATCGCCGGCTGTGTGGCGATGTCGATAATCGGCGGCTTCATCCCGATCCTGCAGGGCTGGATCTTCTTCGTGCTCGCCCTCTATTTGCTCGCCACCGAATTCGAGACGGGGCGCAAATGGGTGACATCGGCGCGCCGGCGCTGGCCCAAGCTCGACGAATGGATCGTGAAGGCGCGGGACCACAAATGGGCGCCGCGCCACCTCAAGGAATTCGAGGATCACACCGACCCGTCGAAGTAGTCGTCAGCTCTTGCCGTCCAAGCCGCGATAGACCGCCTCGGCGATCGGCAGCAGTTCCTCGCGGCTGGCCGTCGCGGTCACGGCGAAGCCGAAGCCCTGGTCGATCCAGGCGAAGGTCGACGCCTCGCCTTCCTTCTGGAAACGGAAGGCGGTCTCCGTGCCGTTGGCCGCGCGCACGTAGATGGTGAGCCGCCGCCCGCTCGCATCGTCGTACATGAGTTGGGCCGCGGCTCCGCTGCCGCCGGGCAGCAGGCGCCCGCCCATCAACTTGTAGCCGAAGCGCGAGAGGTCGGGCGCGGCGAGCTTGCGGCCGAGCCGCTTGGACAGCCATTGCAGCAGGTGTGTTTCCTGCTGCACGCCGACCTCGACCGGATGGGCGACCTCGACCACGAAGGTGCGATAGGCGGCGTGCGCGCCCTGCGCCACGCTGGCGGTCGGTGCCAGCGACGACGGCGCCGGCGCGATTCCGTTGGCGAACCAGCCGGCCGTCACGCCGGCCGCGAAGAGGACGACCGCGGCCGCGGCGCTGGTCCAGCTGCGCGTCCGGAAGGTGCGGCGCGCGGCATGCAGATTGGCGATGCGGAGCCGGGCCGGAACGGGCTCGGTGAACTTGGCCTCGAGCCGGCCGCGCAGCATCGCGCGCTGGCGACGCTCGGCGCCGATGCGCTCCGCGAGGTTGGGATGGGCGGCGAGAAGGGCTTCGACGGCGGCCTGGCGGTCGCCGTCCAGTCGCTCGTCGACGAACGCCTGCAACTCGTCCTCGCCGATGGGGAAATTGCTGCGTGGCGTGTCCGGGCCCGTCATTTCACTCTCCGCAGGAGCGTGGCACGCCCCGTTTCCAACAGCCCGCGCAGCCGTTGCCGTCCGCGCGACAGCCGCGACATCACCGTGCCCGCCGGCACGCCCATGACCCTGGCCGCGTCGTCGTAGGAAAGATCCTCGACGCCGATCAGCAGCAGCACCGACTTCTGTTCCTCCGGCAGCTGGTCGAGCGCCGCCAGGATGTCCTGGACTGCCATGCCGTTTTCCTGCGCAGCGGCGGTCGACGGTGTGGACGCCTCGTCGAGTTCGACCTGTACGCCGCGGCGCCGGCCCTGGCGCAGCGCCGAGACGTGCAGGTTGCGCTGGATGGTGAAGAGCCAGGCCCTGAGGTCGCCGTCGCGACGGCGCAGCGCCCAGCGCGACAGCGCCCGCTCCAGCGTGTCCTGCACCAGGTCGTCGGCGCCGTCATGGTCGCGCACCAGCGCATAGGCATAGCGCCGCAACGCGGGAATCAGCGGTTCGAGCAGGGCTTCGGCATCGGCCATCGGCGACACTCTACTACAGCCAAGGCGGCACCGGCCGGAACGCCGGCCGGCGCCGCAAGCCCGTTACGCTCGTGCGTTACTTCGCGATGTGCCAGGCGCCCTGCAGGAAGCCGTCGCCCGTCGTGTCGCCGGCCTTGGTGTCCTTGGCGAAGGCGTAGAGCGGCTTGCCCTTGTAGGCCCACTGCTTCAGCCCGTCGTCGCGGGTGACGATCGTCCAGTCGCCCGAGGCCTTGGCGCCGTCGGCGACCAGCGCCGGCGGCCAGTTGGTGGCGCACGGGCCGTTGCACACCGACTTGCCCGGCGTGGCGTCCTTGTCGAACGTGTAGAGCGTCATGCCGCTGGCCGTGACGAGCATGCCGTTCTTCATCGTGGGCGGGGTGGCCGAGGAAGGGTCGGCGGCGAAAGCAGTGCCGGCGGCGAGAAGCGCGAGGGCGGTGGCGGTGGCGGTGGCGAGGATCGATTTCAGCATTCTGTGACTCCCGTGCAGCTGTTGGTCTGCAGGGGAGAGACGCCGGCGACGAGGCGATTATTCCGCCCGGATCGAAGTTTTTTTGTCTGTTGCCCGGGCGAAGAGGCGCGAACCGCCGGGCGCGACCGTGCCGGGGAGCGACGCCCGGACCCGAAACCCTCGCGCTCAGCCGTTGCCGGTCATGCGGATGACGAGGTTGACCAGCCAGTTGACGGGTTCGCTGAGGACCCAGCCGATGACGTTGAGGTCGATGCCGATCTGATTGCCGATCAGCGGCAGGATGAAGATCAGCCCGAGCAGGACGGGCATGCCGTAGGGCTCAAGCCGTGCGAGGGGCAGCGCCAGGCTGTCGGGCAACAGGCCGACGGCGACGCGCCCGCCGTCCAGCGGCGGCAGCGGGATCATGTTGAACACCGCGAGCAGGACGTTGATCAGGATCGCATTCTCGATGTTCTGGATCGCCCAGCGCGCGGCGTCCGGCGGCAGAAGAATGGCGAGATGCGCCAGCAGGCCCGCCGCCACCGCCATCACGACGTTCGTGGCCGGCCCGGCGGCGGCGACCCAAACCATGTCGCGCCGCGGATTGTTGAGCGCCCGGAAGTTCACCGGCACCGGCTTGGCATAGCCGAACAGGAAGGGCGCGCGCAGGAGGATCAGCAGGCCCGGCAGCAGGATCGTGCCCACCGGGTCGATGTGCTTGAAGGGATTGAGGGTCACGCGGCCCTGCTCCCAGGCGGTCTTGTCGCCGAAGCGCAGGGCGACGAAGCCGTGCGCGGCCTCGTGCAGCGTGATGGCGAGGAGGGCCGGGATCACCCAGGTGGAGATCGTGTAGATCGTGTCGCTCACTGTGAATCCACCCGTTGTGTCCAGCCTCGCATCGGCTACGGTCCTGCGATGATGGCAAGGCTGATCGTTCTGCTCGCTCTGCTCTGCGCGCTGCCCGCGTCGGCCCAGCAGAACGTGCGCGTTCCCGTAGAGCAAGGCGGCCGCACGGTCCAGCTGTCCGCGCAGCTCTTCCGTCCGGCCAAGGCGACGGCGGCGCTTCCCGCGGTCGCGCTGTTTCATGGCTGCGGCGGGCCGGGCCAGAATACCGCGCGCATGGCGGGGTTGCTCGCGTCGTGGGGCTATGCCGCGCTGGTGGTCGACAGTTTCTCGGCGCGTGGCCTCAAGGATGTCTGCGGGCGCAACTGGCCCTCACAGGCCGCCGCCGAGGCGCGGGCGTTCGACATCGATGCGGCGCTCGCCTGGCTTGCGAAGCAGCCGGGGATCGATCCGCGGCGGCTCGCCTACATGGGCTATTCCTACGGCGGCGGCGTGGCGATGCTGCGCGCGCTGTCGGGCACGCCGGACGATCGCACGCCGCCTCCGATGTCGGCCACCGCGCGCGCCGTCGTGCTGCTCTATCCCGACTGCGCGCTGGCCGACGTGCTGGGGCCGCGCCTGGCCGTGCGCCAGCCCACGCTCCTCGCCATGGGCGCGCTCGACGACTGGACGCCGGTGTCGCAGTGCCGCGCCGTGATGGAAAGGGTCGTGCGCGGCCACGAGCTGGTCGAAACAAAAGTGTACGAGAACGCTCATCACAGTTTCGATGCGCTGGGCCTGCCGGTGCGCTATCTCGACGGGGTTGGCAACCGCAGCAAGCCCGGCGGTTGCTGCGGCGCGCATTACGGCGCCCACGAGCCTGCCTGGAAGCAGTTCGTGGTCGATGTGAAGGCGTTCCTCGACAAGGCGTTGAAGCCGTAACACGGGCCGGCAGGGGCGGCATGCGTTCGACGGTTTGGCTAGGCGGACTGGCGGCCCTGTTCCTGCCGTTTGCGGCGGCCGACGCCCAGGAGGCAGCCGACGCCCAGGAGGCGGCGGACGCGAACGGCGTGCGCCATGTCGGCAGGGTCCACAACAGGCTGCGCGCGGCCGAGGTGCGCCAGCAGTATTTCCTGGATCAGCAATTCGACGACGCCGCCCGGCGCTATGCACTGGCCAAGCAGCAGATTCAGGACACGACGGGCATCTTCTACTCGATGACCTCGTCGGTGCTCACCCAGTGGGGCGCGCCCGGCAGCGACTACGGCTCGGTGCAGGCCCAGTTCTCGCCGGCGGTGAACTGGAAGCTGTTCGACGATCCCGAACTCGGCGCCGGCTCCTTCCAGTTCTCCTACCTCGCGACGCAGTACTGGTCGGGCCAGACCGGCAGCAGCCTGCAGAACCGGCTCAAGCTCAACGGTCCGGTCAACGACTATCCGGACAACCAGCTCACCTTCGCGCAGGTGAGCTACACGCACGACTTTCCCGGCCATGTCGTGTCGCTGACCCTGGGCCAGTTTCCCTTCTCGAATTTCGACAGCAATGCCTACTCCAACAACGAGCAGGTCACTTTCATGGGCTACTCGCTGGCGCAGAACGGCAGCCAGAACTATTCCCAGGGCAGCCTCGGCGCCTATGTCCAGGTCAACCCGACCAGGGAGCTGACCTTCGCCGCGGGCTTCCAGGACGCCAACAACGTCGCGGCGAGCAACTACATCCAGTTCAACACGGCGGGTCGGGGCCAGTATTCCTGGTTCCTCTACGGCGCCTGGTCGCCCACCACCGGCAAACTCCGCAAGGGCATCTATTCGCTGTTCTACTACGACCTGCCGAGCGTCGAGAGGCAGCCGAAGGCGAGTTCGGGCCTCTCGTTCAACGCCGCCCAGCCGCTCGGTGAGCAATGGGGGCTGTTCGTGCGCGCCAACACCGTGTGGAACTCCAGCCAGTACATCCAGTCGTCGATCGCGGGCGGCGCGGTGTACAACAACCCGCTGGGGCGCGCGCCGCTCGACCAGATCGGCCTGGGGGTCGCCTGGAACAGGACCAACCCGGCCCTCTACGCCGGCAGCTTCGCACGGCCCAGCGAGACGATGGCTGAACTCTACTGGTCGTGGTCGGTCCGGCACCTCTTGATCACCCCGGACGTTCAGCTCTATTTCCAGCCGGCATTGACCCCGACGCAACAGGTGGCGGCGGTCTTCTCGCTGCGCGTGACGGTCTTGTTCTAGCTGTGGTGAGAGGCAGATGGGAAAGACGATCTGGCATTGTCACATCGCGATGTCGCTCGACGGCAAGATCGCCCGCGCCGACGGCTCGTTCGACTGGCTGGAAAGCTATCCGCCGCAGAAGTTCGGCTTCGATGCGCTGATGGCGGGCATCGATGCGATCCTGATGGGACGCGATACCTATGACGTCATGCGTGGCTTCGGCGCGTGGCCCTATGGCGACAAACCGACGATCGTGATGACCAATCGTCGGCTGGTCGATCCGCCGCGCGCCGTCGAGGAGGCGTTCGGGAGATCTCGCGACCGTGGCGGCCGAGCTGGAAGCGCGCGGCCATGCCCGGGTGTGGGTCGAAGGCGGCGCGCAGGTGATCCGCGGCATGATCGCAGCCGGCAAGCTGGACGTGCTCGAGATGGCGATCGTGCCGATCGTGCTGGGCGACGGCATCCCGCTCATTGCGCCTGGCACGCCGGAACTGAAACTGACGTTGATGTCCTGCGAGCCGCGCAGCGGCGGCGCCCTGCATGTCGTCTACGAAGCGGCCAGATAGCGCCCCGATCGCGACGGCTCCCGCGGAGATCGATGCCGCCGATTGTGCCGCAGGCCTTCGTGTGCTCAAGTTTGCCGGAGAGCTCGCCGTTTCCACTGTGTATCAAAGCGTACGAGCCGCCAAACGAATCGACAGATGCCGATGCTTTTTCGGGTGACCGGGTGAAGGAGCGGCCGTGACGACACCGAACGTTCTCATGATCTTCCCGCGCTTCAACCCGAACTCGTTCTGGAGTCTGCAAGCCGCCTGCGACATCCAGGGTGTGCGGTGTCCGGCGCCGCCGCTCGGCCTGATCACCCTGGCCGCGCTGCTGCCGCGCGAGTGGAACATCAGGCTCGTGAACCGCAACGCCGAGGAACTCGACGCCGCCGATCTCGCCTGGGCGGACATGGTGATGACCGGCGGGATGCTGCCGCAGCGCGTCGATTGCCTCGAAGTCATTCGCAGGGCGCAGGCGCAGGGCAAGCCGGTGGTCGTCGGCGGGCCGGACGCCATGTCCAGTCCCGAGCTGTTCGAGCATGCCGACTTCCTCGTCATCGGCGAGGCCGAAGGCATCATCGGCCAATTCGTCGATGCCTGGAACGCCGGTGCCCGGACGGGCCGGTTCGAGGGCGAGAAGTTCAAGGCCGACATCACCACCAGTCCGATCCCGCGCTTCGACCTGATCGATTTCAACCATTACCTTTTTGTCGGCGTGCAGTTCTCGCGCGGCTGCCCGTTCAATTGCGAATTCTGCGACATCATCGAGCTGTTCGGCCGGGTGCCCCGGTCCAAGACGGTGCCGCAGATGCTGGCCGAGCTGCAGGCGCTCCACGACGCCGGCTATCGCGGTCACGTCGACTTCGTCGACGACAATCTCATCGGCAACAAGAAGGCGTTGAAGCAGTTCCTGCCCGCCCTCGAGGCCTGGCAGAAGAGCACCGGCTATCCCTTCATGTTCTCGACCGAGGCCTCGATCAACCTGGCCGACGACGTCGAACTGCTCGACATGATGAAGCGGGCCAACTTCTTCGCCATCTTCGTCGGCATCGAGAGTCCCGACACCGCCACACTCGTCTCGACCCGCAAGAAACAGAACACGCGCCGCAGCCTGGCCGAGAGCGTGCACAAGATCCATGCCGCGGGGATGATGGTGATCGCGGGCTTCATCGTCGGCTTCGACACCGAGGAGCTTCACGTGGCCGAGGCGATGATCGAGTGCATCGAGGCCACCTGCATTCCGGTGTGCATGGTCGGGCTGTTGACCGCGTTGCCCACCACGCAGTTGACCCGCCGTCTGGAGAAGGAGGGCCGCCTGCTGCCCTTTGCCGATCAAGGCCTCGCCGATCAATGCACCGCGGGGCTCAATTTCGTGACCCGTCGCCCGCGCATCGACATCCTGAGGGACTACAAGGCGATCCTCGAAGCCGTCTATCGGCCGGCGACCTATTTCGAGCGCGTCCGCCGATCCGGGCTCACGTTGCAGCGGCCCAGCCATCCCGTGACCGCCCGGCCGGTCGTCACGCCGCGCGATCGCAACACGCTGCTGCGGCTGATGTGGCGCATGACGGTCAGCCGGCCGGCTCTCGCCCGGCATTTCTGGCGAACCTTCATCGACATCGCCCGGCACAATCCCGCGGCCCTGGAGCTCGTCGTCATCCAGCTCACGCTCTATCTGCACCTCGGACCCTTTTCGAAGTCGGTGATTGCGGAGATCGATCGGCAGATCGCCGTGCTCGAGCGCGAGCCGGAGCCGCGGAAGCGTGAAGGTGGCGTTCTGCAGCGGGCCGTGTAACGTCGCGCGCTTCGCGACTCCCGAGGCCTTCATGATTCGCAAAGCGACCAGCGCCGACCGCCCCCGTATTTCGGAAGTGCGCCTCGCCGTCCGTGAGAACAAGCTCAGCCCGACCTCCGTGAGCAGGGTCGAGACGACGTCCACCTGGATCTTCGAGAACGCGACCTTCTGGGTGTGGGAAGAAGCGGACGCGGTGCAGGGCTTCTCCGTCGCCGATCCGCGCGACGGCACCATCTTCGGCCTGTTCATCCATCCGGACTATGAGGGCCGCGGTCTCGGCCGCGCCCTGCTGCCGCTGGCCTGCGAGGACCTGCGGGCGGCGGGTTTTGCCGCCGCGACCCTGACCACCGGCCCCGGCACGCGGGCCGAGCGTTTCTACCGGGAAAACGGCTGGGAAGAGACCGGGCGCAAGGACGACGGCGAGATCATCTTCCGGAAGCCTCTGTAACGGCGCGCCGCAGCGCCGCGCGCGCCAGAAGCCGCGTCGAATCGAGGGTCGGCAGGGGCGAGTTGCCGTCGTTCATGATCAGCGGGATCTCGGTGCAGCCCAGCACGACGGCGTCGCAGCCTTCTTGCTTCATGTGGCCCATCACGCCTTGGAAGATGGCGATGCCTTGCGGCGTAAAGCGGCTCTGCACCAGCTCGTCCATGATGATCCGGTTGATGGCGTTGCGCTCGGCCTCGGTCGGTCGCAGCCACGCGAGTCCCTGGGCCTCGATCTTGTCCGGATAGACCTCGCTGTCGACCAGCCAGCGCGTGCCGGTGATGCCGAGCTTGGCGTAGCCGCGCGTCGCCGCTTCGGCCGCCACGACCTCGGCGATGTGCAGCCAGGGCAGTGGCGAGTGCGGCAGAACGTGCTCCATCGCCTGGTGGATGGTGTTGTCGGGGCAGATCAGGAAATCCGCACCCGCTCGCGCGAGCTTGTGCGCCGAGGACAGCATCAACTCGGCCACGCCGGCACGGTCGCGGCGATCGAGCCGCTCGACATAGTCGGCCAGCGAATGGGTGTGCAGCGAGACTTCGGGGTGAGCGTGCGGACCCATGAGGCCCGCGCCTTCGACGCAGATGGTCTTGTAGCAGAGCGCCGCGCCTTCGGCCGAGCAGGCGACGATGCCGATATGCGGGGTCATGGTCAGCCCTTGGCGCGCGGATGGGCGGCGCGATAGACCGCGGCGAGGCGGGCGGCGTCGACGTCGGTATAGCGCTGGGTCGTCGACAGCGAGGCGTGGCCCAGCAGTTCCTGGATGGTGCGCAGGTCGCCGCCGGCGCCCAGCAGGTGGGTGGCGAAGGAATGGCGCAGCGCGTGCGGCGTCACGCTTTCGGCCAGGCCCAGCTCACGGCGGATCTCGCGCACCCGCTTCTGCACGATCGCGGGATCGAGCGCGCCACCACGCGCTCCGACGAAGACGCGATCAGAAGGTTTGGCGGCGGCGAGCCACGGGCAGGCATCGCGATAGGCCTTGAGGGCCTGCAGCGCCTGCGGCAGCAGCGGCACCAGCCGGGTCTTGTTGCCCTTGCCCGTGACCGAGAGCGTGTCGCGGCCGCTCTTCAGCAGCTCGTCGACCTCGGCACGGGTGAGCGCCAGCGCCTCGCCGATGCGCAGGCCGGCGCCGTAGAGCAGCACCAGCACGGCGGCGTCGCGCAGGTCGATCCACGGCGCGCGATCCTGGTCGGACTCGGCGGCCAGCAGATCCTCCATGTCGCGCTCGCTCAGCGCCTTCGGCACCGAGCGCGGCAGCTTGGGCGTCTGGATGGTGGAGATGCTGGCATTGTGGGCGAGCTTGTTCTTGTCGAGGAAGCGGAAGAAGGAGCGCACCGAAGAGAAAGCGCGCGCCGTCGACGTGCGCGCCAGGCCCTGGCGCGAGCGCTCGGCCAGCCAGGCGCGGAACTCGGCGGGCTTCAGGCGGGCCAGCGCATCGAGCGTCGGCGTCTCGCCGAGATAGGTCGCCATGAAGCCCAGGAAGGTCGCGACGTCGTGTTCGTATGCGATGAGCGTGTGGTCGGCGAGCCGGCGCTCGCTCTTCAGCCAGTCGCGCCACGCCGCCCGTGCGTCCGCGACACTCACCTCAATGATACTCGGGTCGATGTCACTCGGGCAGGTCGAGCCAGGCACGAATGGTGTTCTCCAGGACCTTCGACAGGAAGAACAGGAGTTCGGTCGACATCTCGGGGCCGAACGCCTCCGGGTCGCGCGCGCCGAAGCACATGACGCCGTCGGGCGACCCCGACGAGACCTGCAGGCGCATCAGCACGTCGGATTTCACGAAGCGCGCGACGTCGCCGAAGAACGCCTCCTCGCCCACGATGCTGGAGCGCAGGCGGGCATGCTTGTCCGGGCCGATGGCGGCATCGATGGCGCCGGGCGCCAGCACGTAGACGCCGCGCACCGGCACGCGCTTGGGCGCGTCGGCGTTGGCCTCGATCGCCATGGTGATGAAGTCGACGTCGAGCAGTTCCGGCAGCTCGTGGGTAACGACGTGGATCATCTTCTCGAACGTCGTCGCCTGGATGATGCTGATGACCGCCGCCTGGATGCGGTTCTGGACGATCTGGTTCTGTTTGGAATTGGCGATGATCTCGGTGCGCTCGACCTTGAGCTTCTCGATCTCGCCGCGCAGGCGCTTGAGGATCGCCTGCTGCATGTCGATGACGCCCGGCCCCCGGACACGGGGCGCGACGCCCATCTCGGCGGCCAGTTCGCCGTGCTTCTCGAAGAAGTCCGGGTGGGCCTTGAGATAGGCCACGACGTCGTCGGCGGTGATCAGCTTCACCTGCCGGCCGGAGCCGTCGGGCGCCGGAATCGTACCGTCATTGGCCATGCGCCCGCCTCCGGGTCAGAGGATCGACTGGCCGGTCTTGGCCCAGTCGTCGAGGAAGGCCTTCAGGCCGTTGTCCGTCAGGGTGTGCTTGAAGAGCTGGCGCAGCACGTTGGGCGGCAGGGTGCCGACATGGGCGCCCAGCTTGGCCGCGGCGATGACATGCTGGGTATGGCGGATCGAGGCCACCAGCACCTCGGTCTTGAAGTGCGGATACTGGCGGTAGATCGTCATGATCTCGCCGATCAGGTGCATGCCGTCCTGGCCGATATCGTCGAGACGGCCGACGAACGGCGAGACGAAGGTGGCGCCGGCCTTGGCGGCCAGCAGGGCCTGCGCGGCCGAGAAGCACAGGGTGACGTTCACCATCGTGCCTTCGGCGGTCAGCACCTTGCAGGTCTTGAGCCCGTCCGGGGTCAGCGGCACCTTCACGGTGACGTTTTTCGCGAGCTTGGCGAGCTTGCGGCCCTCTTCGAGCATCGTCTTGTGGTCGGTCGCGACCGTTTCGGCGCTGACCGGGCCGGGGACGATGGCACAGATATCCTTGATGACGTCGAGCATCTGTCGGCCCGACTTGGCGATCAGGGAGGGATTGGTGGTCACCCCGTCGAGCAGGCCCGACGCCGCCAGATCCTGGATATCGGCGACATCGGCGGTATCGACGAAGAACTTCATGGTAAATACCCCAATGGCCAGTGGTTCGGACTCGCCTGTTACCACAATTTCTAGCGATTCCCCCTCGGAGCTACAAGCCGAGGGGGCTGCCTCCTCCCGTGTCGAATCGGTGGAAAACACGATCAAGGTCCTCCTGCCGCTGCCGCTGGCCGATGCCTACGACTATCGCGTTCCCGCCGGGATGGCGGTCGTGCCGGGGCATTTCGTGGTCGTGCCGCTGGGCAAGCGCGAAACGGTGGGCGTCGTCTGGGGCGCCGGCTCGGGCGAGGTCGCGCCTGAAAAACTGCGCGACGTCATCGCCGTGCTGCCGGCGCTGCCCATGGCCGATGGGATGCGCCGCTTCGTCGACTGGGTGTCGGCCTATACGCTGATGCCCACGGGCGCCGTGCTGCGCATGGCGATGAGCGTGCCGTCGGCGCTCGAAGCGCCCAAGACCGAGCTGGTCTATCGTCCCGCGCCCCAGTCGGGCGATACGGCCCTGAAGCTGACTGCGGCCCGTCGTCGCGTGCTCGAGCAGTTGAAGGACGGGCCGGCGATGGCGGCCGGGGAACTCGCGCATCACGCGGGCGTCGGCGCATCGGTGGTGAAGGCCATGGCCTCGGTCGGGCTGCTGGAGACCGAGGAGCGCACCGTCCGCCGGTCCTTTCCCAAACCGGACGGGCTGCACGACGGGCCGACCCTGTCGCCGGCCCAGAAGATTGCCGCCGACGGGCTCGTCGAAAGGGTGAAGGCACAGGCTTTCTCCGCGACCCTGCTCGATGGCGTGCCGGGCGCCGGCAAGACGGAGGTCTATTTCGAGGCCGTCGCCGCCTGCCTTGCCGCCGGCCGGCAGGTGCTGGTGCTGCTGCCCGAAATCGCGCTGACGGCGCAATGGCTCAAGCGCTTCGAGGATCGGTTCGGCGCGCTGCCGTCGCCCTGGCATTCCGGCCTCACCAGCCTGGAGCGCCGCGAAACCTGGCGCGCGATTGCCGAGGGGCGGGTGGGCGTCGTGGTCGGCGCACGCTCCGCGCTGTTCCTGCCGTTCGCCGCTCTCGGGCTGATCGTGGTCGACGAAGAGCATGACGGTTCGTTCAAGCAGGACGAGGGCGTCGTCTACAATGCGCGCGACATGGCCGTGGTGCGCGCGCGTCTGGCATCGGCGCCCATCGTGCTCGCGTCGGCGACGCCCTCGCTGGAGAGCGTCGTCAACGTGAAGAGCGGCCGCTACGGCGAAGTGCATCTGCCGGGACGTCACGGCGGCCATCAGCTCGCGGCCCTGTCGGCGGTCGATCTGCGGCGCGAGTCGCCGCCGCGCGGCCGCTGGCTGTCGCCGCCGGTCGTCGAGGCGATGAAGAAGACGCTGGCGGCCGGCGAGCAGACCCTGCTGTTCCTCAATCGCCGCGGCTATGCGCCGATCACGCTGTGCCGGGCCTGCGGCTCGGGGCTGGAATGCCCGCAATGTTCGGCCTGGCTGGTCGAGCATCGCTTTCGCCGCACCCTGGTCTGTCATCATTGCGGCTACTCCGAGCCGCCGGCCCAGACCTGCCGCCAGTGCGGCGCGGTCGATCAGTTCGTGGCCTGCGGCCCCGGCGTCGAGCGGCTGGCCGAGGAAGCGCTGGAACTCTTTCCCGAGGCGCGGCTCGAACTCTTCACCTCGGACAGTCTGATGAGCCGCGACGAGGCCTCGGCGGCGGTCGATCGCATGGAAAAGGGCGAGATCGACATCCTGATCGGCACGCAGATGGCGGCCAAGGGCCATCACTTCCCGAACCTGACGCTGGTGGCGGTGATCGATGCCGATCTCGGCCTGAATGGCGGCGACCTGCGGGCGGCCGAACGGACGTTCCAGCTCCTCTATCAGGTGGCGGGCCGGGCCGGACGCGACGGGCGGCCGGGGCGGGCGCTGATCCAGACCCACAATCCCGAGCATCCCGTGATGCAGGCGCTGGTATCGGGCGACCGCGACCGCTTCGTGGAGGTCGAGCTTCACGACCGCGCCCTGGCCGGCATGCCGCCCTATGGACGGCTGGCCTCGCTGATCGTTTCGGGACCCGACCCGGCGGCGGTCGACAATGTCTGCGCCGCGCTGGCCCGCCACGCCCCGCAGCAGGAGGGCGTCACGGTCCTGGGGCCGTCGGTCGCACCGATGGCGTTGCTGCGCGGCCGGCACCGGCGGCGCTTCCTGCTCAAGGCCGGCCGCGACACGGCCGTGCAGCCTTTGCTGCATGCCTGGCTGGAGAAGATTGGCCTGCCGGGCTCGGTTCGGCTGCAGGTCGATGTCGACCCCTATTCCTTCCTTTGACACCCCGCGCCGGGACCCGCGCCGAAAAACCGCTGTAGAACAGTGCTTTGTCGCCGTTGCGTCGGGAAATGCAGCATGGTAGCAACGCGCGCTTTTCCGGGGCGGGGCGGCAAGCGACGCGGGGCGTTCTGCTAGGGAAAAGCGTGTTAATTCAATGGCTTGCCGGCTGCGTTCCGCGGCAGGGGAGAGGCTTTCGACGTGACCACCGCATCCTCGGCCATATCCGGCGTCGCCGGACGCTACGCCAGCGCGCTTTTTGATCTGGCCGATAGCGCCAAATCCCTCGACCAGGTGGCGCAGGATCTGGCCACCTTCCGCCGGCTCGTCGACGAGAGCGCGGACCTCGCGCGCATGATCTCCAGTCCGGTCATCGGGCGGGCGCTGCAGGGCAAGGCGCTGCTCGCCGTTCTCGATGCCGCCGGCATTTCCGGTCTGACACGCAATTTCGTCGGCACCGTGGCCGCCAACGGCCGCGCCCGCGACCTGCCGGCGATGGCCACGGCGTTCCTGGCCGAGCTGGCCCGCCGCCGCGGCGAGATCAACGCTGCGGTCACCTCGGCCGTCGCGCTTTCTCCCGAACAGATGCAGCAGCTCGGCGACGCGCTGCGCTCGGTGCTGGGCAGTAACAAGGTTTCCATCGACGCGCGCGTCGAACCCGACATTCTCGGCGGTCTCGTCGTGAAGGTCGGCTCGCGCCTGTTCGATTCGTCCGTCCGAAGCAAGTTGCAGCGCCTGCAGCTTGCCATGAAGGGAGTTGCCTAAATGGATATCCGTGCCGCCGAAATCTCGGCCATTCTGAAGCAGCAGATCGCCAACTTCGGCACCGAGGCCGAAGTGGCCGAGGTCGGCCAGGTCCTCTCCGTCGGTGACGGCATTGCGCGCGTCTATGGCCTCGACAGCGTCAAGGCCGGCGAGATGGTCGAGTTCCCCGGCGGCATCAAGGGCATGGCGCTCAACCTCGAGAGCGACAATGTCGGCGTCGTCATCTTCGGCGAAGACCGCACCATCAAGGAAGGCGACACGGTCAAGCGCACCGGAACCATCGTCGACGTGCCGGTGGGCAAGGGCCTGCTGGGCCGCGTGGTCGACGGTCTCGGCAACCCGATCGACGGCAAGGGACCGCTGGCCACCACCGAGCGCCGCCTGGTCGAAGTGAAGGCTCCCGGCATCATCCCGCGCAAGTCGGTGAACGAGCCGATGCAGACCGGCCTCAAGGCCGTCGACTCGCTGGTGCCGGTCGGCCGCGGCCAGCGCGAGCTGATCATCGGCGATCGCCAGACCGGCAAGACCGCCGTCGCGATCGACACCTTCCTGAACCAGAAGGGTATCAACAAGGGCACCGACGAGAGCCGCAAGCTCTACTGCGTCTACGTAGCCATCGGCCAGAAGCGCTCGACCGTCGCCCAGATCGTCAAGACGCTCGAGGACAACGGCGCGCTCGAATACTCGATCGTCGTCGCTGCCACCGCGTCCGACCCGGCGCCCATGCAGTTCCTCGCGCCCTACACCGGCTGCGCCATGGGCGAGTATTTCCGCGACAACGGCATGCATGCCGTGATCGTGTATGACGATCTTTCCAAGCAGGCCGTCGCCTACCGCCAGATGTCGCTGCTGCTGCGCCGCCCGCCGGGCCGCGAAGCCTATCCCGGCGACGTGTTCTATCTCCATTCGCGCCTGCTCGAGCGCGCCGCCAAGCTGAACGAGAAGAACGGCTCGGGCTCGCTGACGGCGCTGCCGATCATCGAGACGCAGGCCGGCGACGTGTCGGCCTACATCCCGACCAACGTGATCTCGATCACCGACGGCCAGATCTTCCTCGAGACCGAACTGTTCTATCAGGGCATCCGTCCGGCCATTAACGTCGGCCTGTCGGTCAGCCGCGTCGGCTCGGCCGCGCAGATCAAGGCGATGAAGCAGGTCGCCGGCACCATCAAGCTGGAGCTGGCGCAGTATCGCGAGATGGCCGCCTTCGCCCAGTTCGCGTCCGATCTCGACGCCTCGACCCAGCGCCTTCTCGCGCGTGGCCAGCGCCTGACCGAGCTGCTGAAGCAGGGCCAGTTCGTGCCGATGCCGGTCGAGGAGCAGGTCATCTCGCTCTATGCCGGCACCCGCGGCTTCCTCGACACACTGCCGATCGGCCGCATCAACGAGTTCGAGCGCCAGCTGCTCGACGCGATCCGCGCCGAAGGCTCGATCCTGGCGTCGATCCGCGAGAAGCGCGAGATCACCAAGGAAAACGACGAGAAGCTGAAGGCGTTCCTCGGCGATTTCGTCAAGAAGTTCGCCTAACACCCGAAGGTTTCGATGCCCAGCCTCAAAACCTTCCGCCTCCGGATCCGAAGCGTCCAGTCGACGCAGAAGATCACGAAGGCCATGAAGATGGTCGCAGCCGCCAAGCTGCGACGCGCCCAGGAGCAGGCCACCGCGGCCCGCCCCTATGCCGAAGCCATGGACAGGATCCTGGCGTCGCTGGGACACAGCTTCAAGGGCGGCACCGGCCCGCGTCTGCTGGCCGGCACCGGCTCGGACAAGGTCCATCTGCTGATCGTCGCCACCGGCGATCGCGGCCTGTGCGGCGCCTTCAACAGCACGATCGTGCGCGAGGCGCGCCGTCAGATCCGCGCGCTCGAAGCCGAAGGCAAGACCGTCAAGATCTTCACCGTGGGCCGCAAGGGCCGCGACCAGCTGCGCCGCGACTACAGCCGCCTGCTCGTCGAGAGCATCTCCGACCTCGGGCGCCCGCGCCTGACGTTCGGCGACGCCCAGAAGGTGATGGCGCGCGTCATGGAGATGTACGAGGCCGGCGAGTTCGACGTCGCCTCGATCGTCTTCAACCGCTTCAAGTCGGCGATGACCCAGGTCACGACCGTGCAGCAGCTCATTCCGCCGCCGGCGCCCGAGACCGCGGCCGAAGCGGCCGTTCCCGCCACGGTGGGCGGCGCGATCTACGAATTCGAGCCGGACGAGGGCGAGATTCTCGCCGACCTGCTGCCGCGCAACCTCACCGTCCAGATCTTCCGCGCTTTGCTGGAGAATGCCGCGAGCTTCTACGGCTCGCAGATGACCGCGATGGACTCCGCGTCGCGCAACGCCGGCGATGTGATCAAGAAACTGACGCTGCAGATGAACCGCTCGCGTCAGGCCACCATCACCAAGGAACTCATCGAGATCATCTCGGGCGCCGAGGCCGTTTAGGCCGCGCGCTGTACGCAATAGAAAGAAAGGGATCCGTCTCATGGCAACCAATAGCATCGGCTCGATCACCCAGATCACGGGCGCGGTCGTCGACGTGCGGTTCGAAGCCGGGCAGCTGCCGAACATTCTGAACGCGCTGCACGTCAACGCCGACAACCGCCTGATCGTGCTGGAAGTCGCCCAGCATCTGGGTGAGTCCGAAGTGCGCGCCATCGCGATGGACACGACCGACGGTCTGGTCCGCGGCGAGAAGGCGGTCGACACCGGGTCGCCCATCCAGATGCCGGTCGGTCCCGAGACGCTGGGCCGCATCCTGAACGTCATCGGCGACCCGATCGACGAGCGCGGCCCGGTCGGCCACACCAAGACCCTGCCGATCCATCGCAGCGCGCCGGAATTCACCGAGCAGTCGACGGAAGCGCAGATCCTGGTCACGGGCATCAAGGTCATCGACCTGCTCGCGCCCTACGCCAAGGGCGGCAAGATCGGCCTGTTCGGCGGCGCCGGCGTCGGCAAGACCGTGACGATCATGGAGCTGATCAACAACGTCGCGAAGGCGCATGGCGGCGTGTCGGTGTTCGCCGGCGTCGGCGAGCGCACCCGCGAAGGCAACGACCTCTATCACGAGATGATCGAAGGCAACGTCATCAAGCTCGACGGTCCGGGCTCGAAGGTGGCGCTGGTGTACGGCCAGATGAACGAGCCGCCGGGCGCCCGTGCCCGCGTGGCGCTCTCGGGCCTCACCGTCGCCGAATACTTCCGCGACGCCGAAGGCCAGGACGTGCTGTTCTTCGTCGACAACATCTTCCGCTTCACCCAGGCCGGCTCGGAAGTGTCGGCGCTGCTCGGCCGCATCCCGTCGGCGGTGGGTTATCAGCCGACCCTGGCCACCGACATGGGCGGCCTGCAGGAGCGCATCACCTCGACCAAGAAGGGCTCGATCACCTCGGTGCAGGCCATCTACGTGCCCGCCGACGACTTGACCGACCCGGCGCCGGCCGCCTCGTTCGCCCACTTGGACGCCACGACCGTGCTCAGCCGTTCGATCGCCGAGCAGGCGATCTTCCCGGCCGTCGATCCGCTCGACTCGACCTCGCGCATGCTCGACCCGCGCGTCGTCGGCCAGGAGCACTACGATACCGCCCGCTCCGTGCAGCGCGTGCTGCAGCAGTACAAGTCGCTGCAGGACATCATCGCCATTCTGGGCATGGACGAGCTCTCGGAAGAGGACAAGCTGGTCGTCAGCCGCGCCCGCAAGATGCAGCGCTTCCTCAGCCAGCCGTTCCACGTGGCCGAAGTGTTCACCGGCACGCCGGGCGTGTTCGTGAAGCTCGAGGACACGATCAAGGCGTTCAAGGGCATTCTCGCCGGCGAGTACGACGATCTGCCGGAGCCGGCTTTCTACATGGTCGGCACCATCGAAGAGGCCGTCACCAAGGCCAAGAAGCTCGCCGCCGAGGCGGCGTAGTCACATGGCCAAGGTCTCCTTCCGTCTGGTGATGCCCGAGCGCGAGCTTCTCGCGACCGAGGCCGACATGGTCGTCGTTCCGGGCAGCGAAGGCGACTTCGGCGTCCTGCCGGGCCACGCGCCGCTGATCTCGACCGTCCGTCCGGGCGTCCTCGAGGTCTATCAGGGCAGCAAGGTCGAGCAGCGCTTCCTGGTGGCCGGCGGTTTCGCCGAGGTCACGCCCGAGCGCTGCACCGTGCTGGCCGACGAGGCCGTGCCCTTCGAACAGGTCACGGTGGCGCAGCTCGACGAGCGCGAGCGCGTCGCCCTCACCGACATCACCGAGGCTTCCACGCCCGCCGAGAAGGCCGCCGCCGAGAAGAACCTGGCGATCGCCCAGGATCTGAAGCGTGCGCAGGTTTTCTACGCCAGCCGCTAATTACAGCGCTACTGCGCACTTCTCCGTCGAAAAGTGCACCGCCCGGCCATTGCAAGCCGGGCCGGAGGTAGGTTTATTACGCTTAGGCGACAACGCGCCGAGGGTGCTCGTGCATGGGTAACTGGACACTCGAGACGATCGACTGGGATCGCTTCGACGCGTCGAAAGTGGATCCGGAGATTCTCCGCAACATCAAGGCTGCGGCCCTGGTGGAGAGGAACGGCGGCGACTACGGACTCTATCTCGGCCGCGTCTTCGGCGACGATCCCGCGTTCATGAGCGCCGTCGACAACTGGGTGGTCGAGGAAGTCCAGCACGGCATGGCCCTTGGGCGCTGGGCCCGGCTTGCCGATCCGTCGTGGGATTTCGATGCCGCCTTCGAGCGTTTCCGGACCGGCTACAAGGTGCCTCTCACCGTCAGCGAGTCGGTACGCGGCAGCCAGGCCGGCGAGATGATCGCCCGCTGCATCGTCGAGACCGGCACCAGCTCCTATTACAGCGCCCTCAAGGACGCGACCGAGGAGCCGGTGCTGAAGCAGGTCTGCCAGAAGATCGCGGCCGACGAGTTCCGCCACTACAAACTGTTCTACGAGCATCTCAATCGCTGCCTGAAGCGCGACCGGCTGAATCGCTGGGCGCGCCTGCGCATCGGCTGGGGCCGGCTGGCCGAGAGCGAGGACGACGAGCTGGCCTATGCCTATTTCGCCGCCAACGAGCCGGTCGACGCGGTCTACGACCGCAAGCGCAACATGCAGGCCTATGCGCGGCGCGCCTATCCGCTCTACCGGCAGACCCATGTGCAGCGCGCCATGGCGATGGTCCTCAAGGCGGTCGGCCTCGAGCCGCAGGGCCGGCTCAATCGGGTGATGACGCGCGCCGGCCTGTGGTTCCTGCGCCGCAACGCCGCCAGGCTGGCGGCGCAGGGGGCGTAAGCAAATCGGCCGGTCGTCCTGAGCGAAGCGAAGGACCCAACGGAGCGGCCAGAGTGCTTCGGTGCTGGCGTGAGATCCTTCGCTTCGCTCAGGATGACAAGAGTGAGGACTTCGAGTTCTCAGGAAACCAGATCGGCGAATTCCGCGAACACGGCGTCGTAGACGGCGCGCTTGAAGGGCACGATCAGCGAGGTGAGTTCGCGGGGCGCGATCCAGCGCCAAGCGGCGAATTCCTGGTCGTGCGCGTGGATGTCGATGTCGCCATCCGTGCCGGTGAAGGAAAGCGCGAACCATTTCTGCGCCTGGCCGCGCCAGCGGCCCTTCCAGTACGCAGGCCGCCGCTCCTCCGGCACCTCGTAGGAGATCCAGCCGGCGCTCTCGCGCAACAGCAGCGCCCTGGTCGTGCCGACCTCCTCATGCAGTTCGCGACAGGCGGCCTCCACCGGCGTCTCGCCCTTGTCGATGCCGCCCTGGGGCATCTGCCAGGCATCGGGCTGGCTGGCGCGGCAGCCCACGAAGACCCGCCGGTCCGGCGCGATCAGCATCATGCCGACGTTCCGCCGATACTCCTCGGGGCGGCCCGTCATGGTGGGGGAGGCTATGGCCGTGGTCATGGCCGCAGCTGCGCCGGTTGGGCCCGCAGGCGGGCCATGCAGGCTTCGCGGCATTCGAAATGCCCGATGATCGGGACGAACGAGACGGCGGTCTTTGCCTGCCGCCCTCTGTACCAGGCGGCGACGGCGGTGATCGCTTCGGCGTCCGACTGCATCACGCCGAAGGCGTGACGCGGTTCGCGGTCGGGAGCCGTTTCGCCCACCCAGGCACCCAGCCGGTCGAGGTTGCCGGCGACGCCATCGCCCGAGAGCTTGTAGTCGAGCACGTCGGTGCTGCGGGCATAGCCCACGCCCATCTCCCCGGTCAGGCGCTGGATCGCCGTCGTTCCCGGGGGCGGATTGATCTCGATCAGCGCGAGGCCTCGCTCGGCGATTTCCCGGATCAGCGGCCGCATCACCGTCTCCGATTGCGCCGCGCGGCCGGGCGCGGAGACCACGAGGCCCGCATAGCCTTCGCCGCGGGCGAGGGCCGCGCGCAGGCGACGCAGGTTCTCCGGCCCGTCGGCGGCTCCGTCGATCGGGCGGACGCCGCGCTCGGCGACGACGGGATCGTCCATCGGCAACATCAGGTAGCTTTCATGGCCGAAGGCGCGCGCCTGCGCCAGCCAGCGCGGCAGGTCGGGCGTGCCGGGCAGGAACGCCAGGCCGACCTCGGGCGGGAGGTCCTCGATCGCGCGGCGCATCGCGGCTTCGTCGATCCCGACATTGATCACGAGCAGGCCGAGCCGCGCCGGCGGGCCGGCCGGGTCGAAGCGCCGCGCATGGGCGATCCACGGCATCCAGCCGGACGTCGACACGCGCGGCAGACGCAGGCCGTCGGCGGTGATCTCGATCATTGCGGCGAGTTCTTCGTCCGGCAGCTCGCGAAATCCCGACGGCACGGCCGGGCGAGGCGGCAGTGGCAGTGACTGGATTTCTGCCGCGGCCGGTGTGGCGACAACCGCCGGTGTCGAGGCCGCCACGGCGCTGTCGACGATGGTTGGCGTCGTGCCGTCGAAGTCGCCGAAGGCGATCCCGGCAGCGCTGGCGATCAGCCCGAAGACCAGGAGGTAAGCCGCGGCCAGACCGCGCCGGCCTGGCCGCGGCTTTGCGACCAGGGCGACGCGCCGGCTGGACCTGGCCTCGGACATGGCCACGCCGTCATCCAGGGAAGCCGCTCAGTTGGCCTTGGCGCTGTAGAGCGAGATGCCGCGGATCAGGTCGGCCGCCCGCAGGAGCTGGTAGTCGGCGGCCTGCTCCTTCGGCGGCTCGTCGGGATCGCCGGACGGGGTCGCCTGGCCAGCGGCCTTGTCGTCGGTCTTGTCGCCCGGCTTGGCGGCTTCCGGCTTGGCGTCGGCGGGCTTGGCCGGCGGCGGCGGGGCCACCGGCTTGTCGTTCGGGTTGGTGATCGAGCGGCGCAGGTTTTCCTCGCGGAAGCTCGAACGCTGCTGGATGTTCTCGATCTTCGCGGGCTCGACCTCGATGTCCGGCTTGATGCCTTCCTTCTGGATCGAGCGGCCCGACGGCGTGAAATACAGAGCCGTGGTCAGGCGGATCGCGCCGCCGCCGGTCACCTGCATGATGGTCTGGACCGAGCCCTTGCCGAAGGAACGAGTGCCCAGGACGATGGCGCGGCGGTGATCCTGCAGGGCACCGGCCACGATTTCCGAAGCCGAGGCCGAGCCGCCGTTCATCAGCACGACGATCGGCAGGCCGTTGGCGACGTCGCCGGGCTTGGCGTTCCAGCGCTGGACGTCGTCGTTCTTGCGCGCCTTGACCGAGACGATCTCGCCCTTGTCGAGGAAGGCGTCCGACATCGCGATCGCCTGGTCGAGCAGGCCGCCCGGGTTGTTGCGCAGGTCGATGATGTAGCCCTTGAGCTTGTTGCCGGCTTCCTTCTTGAGCTTCTCGACGGCGTCGAGGACGCCCGGCGTGGTCTGCTCTGTGAAGGAGGTGACGCGGATGTAGCCGATGTCGCCGCCTTCGAGGCGGAACTTGACCGGCTTCACCTTGATGGTCTCGCGGGTCAAGGTGACGTCGAACGGATCCTTGGTGCCGCGGCGGATCGAAATCTTGATCGGCGCACCGACCTTGCCGCGCATCTTCTCGACGGCTTCCTGCAGGGTGAGCCCCTGCACCGGCTCGCCATCGAGCGCGAAGATCAGGTCGCCCGGCTGGATGCCGGCCTTGAAGGCGGGCGTGTCGTCGATCGGCGAGACGACCTTGATGACGCCGTTGTCCATCGTGACCTCGATGCCGAGGCCGCCGAACTCGCCCTTCGTCTGGACCTGCATGTCCTTGTACGACTTGGGGTTCATGTAGCTGGAATGCGGATCGAGCGCGCTCAGCATGCCGTTGATCGCGTTCTCGATGAGCTGCTTCTCCTCGACCGGCTCGACATAGTCGCGGCGGATGCGCTCAAGGACGTCACCGAACAGGTTGAGCTGCTGGTAGAGTTCGCTCTTGTCGCCGCCGGCAGCCTTTGGATCGGCCTTGACCTGGGCGAGGGCGGGGGCCGCCAGGAAAGCCACGGCGGTGGCGAGGGAGGCGAAACGCAGAAAGTTCATTTGGGTGCCTTCAGGAGGGAAGTCGCTGGATGCCTTTGGGGGTCAGCGATCCGTGTTCGAGCGTTTGCGGAGGATACAGGGGGGTCTTTGGCAGGATCAAGGCGCCGGAGCCGGCGCCACTTCACAAATCAGGCAGAAGCCGCGGCCGCGGCGCGCGGCGCGGCCAGGACCGCGGGCCGGACGGATACCGAGAGCAGCGACGTGCCGGTCATTTCGGCAGGCTGCGGCAGGCCCATCAGGGCGAGCAGCGTCGGCGCGACATCGGCCAGCTTGCCGTCGGCCAGCGAATGGACCGACGCCGGCGCGTTGAACAGCAGGGCGGGGACGCGATTCAACGTGTGCTGGGTGTGCTTCTGATGCGACTGCTCGTCGTACATCTGCTCGGCATTGCCGTGGTCGGCGGTGACCAGCATGACGCCGCCGGCCGCCTTGATGGCCGACATGAGGCGGCCGAGACAGCCGTCGACGGCCTCCACGGCCCGGGTGGCCGCGCCGAGGTCGCCGGTATGGCCCACCATGTCGGTGTTGGCATAATTGACGACGATCAGGTCGAAGGTGCCCGAGCCGACCGCCCCGACGAGCCGGTCGGTCACTTCGCCGCTGCTCATCTCTGGCTTCAGATCGTAGGTCGCCACCTTGGGCGACGGCACGAGGATGCGCTCCTCGCCGTCGAACACGCGCTCCTCGCCGCCGTTGAAGAAGAACGTGACGTGCGCGTACTTCTCGGTCTCGGCGATACGCAACTGCCTGAGGCCGGCGCGCGACACCGTCTCGCCGAGGCCCATCTTGATGATCGCGGGCGGGAACAGCGTCTTCAGGAAGGGATTGAGCGCGGCCGAATAGTCGACCATGCCGACGGTCGGACCGAAGGCCACGACCCGGTTGCGGTCGAAGCCGTCGAACCGCGGGTCGAGCAGCGCCGTCAGGATCTGACGCGCGCGGTCGGAGCGATAGTTGAACATCAGCAGGCCGTCGCCGTCCCTCATGCCGCCATAGCCGTCCATCACGGTCGGCAGGATGAACTCGTCGTCGAGCTCGGCGGCATAGGCCTTGATGACGGCTTCCTTCGGCGTGATCGCGCGCTCAGCCCTGGCATCGACCATCGCGTCATAGGCCAGGGTCACGCGCTCCCAGCGCTTGTCGCGGTCCATCGGATAGAAGCGGCCGGACACGGTGGCGAAGCGGATCGGCAGGCCGGGCTTCAGGCCCGCCTCGATGTGATCCAGGCATTCCAGCGCGCTGCGCGGCGGCATGTCCCGCCCGTCGAGGAAGGCGTGGATCCACACCGGCACGCCGTGACCCGCGACCAGGGTGGCGAGGAAGATCAGGTGGTCTTGGTGTGCGTGCACGCCGCCCGGCGAGGCCAGGCCCAGCAGATGCAGCGCGGCGCCGCTCTGCTTCAGCCGGGCGATCATTTCGCCGAGGATCGGGCTGCGGGCAAGCGAGCCGTCCTCTATGGCAGTGTCGATGCGCGGCAGGTCGGGAACGGCGACGCGGCCAGAGCCGAGATTCATGTGGCCGACTTCGGAATTGCCCATCTGGCCCTTGGGCAGTCCGACGAAGGATTCGGAGGCGTCGATGAGGCCCTGCGGGCAGGTCGCGACCAGCCGGTCGAAGTTCGGCGTGCGGGCCGCCAGGATCGCGTTGTTCGTGCGGTCCGTACGATGGCCCCAGCCGTCGAGGATACAGAGCAGGACGGGGCGCGGAGCATGGGCCGCCATCATGAGGCCTTCCGCGGCTGCGGCTGGGCACGCTCGACGGCGTTGAACTTGTTGGGGCAGCTCAGCTCGCGCGGATCGGTATTGGGATTCTGGTCCGGCACCTCGATGGCGCAGAACACGAACTCGCCGCGCGGCTCGCCGTCGATGCTGACATCGTAGGTGTAGGTGCCGGCCGGGTCGCCCGGGATGATGCACCACGAACGCTGCAGCACGCCGTCCTGCACCGTCTCGAGCATGCGGGTCGTGGCCTTGGTCTTGTCGGCGCTCACTTCGGTCTCGGGACCGGCGATCACCTGCTCGGCCGGCTGCGAGGTCGTGAGGACCTCCTTCAGCGAGACCACGCGATTGGGGCCGCCGAGATACATGCGCCAGCCGAAGCAGGCGCGGTGAAACAGCAGCGGGATGGCGTTGGTCTCGTAGTGGCGCTGCTTGCCGTCCTCGCCCGTGATCGACACGTAGGGGATGCTCCGCGCCGCCTTTGCGCCGGGCTTTTCGAGCGGCCGGGACGGGGTCGTCGACGGGGCCGTTGACTGGGCCATGACGGCGCTCGAAGCGGCAGCCAGGAGGAGGGCGGACGAAGCGGCCAGGAGCCACCGGGGGAATGAGTACATGGTCTCAATGTAGCCTCGGTTTTTCGTCAGAACAGAGGCAAAATCGCCTTTTCAGGCGCGATGATACGGATGGCCGGCGAGAAGTTGCTGGGCGCGGTAGATCTGCTCGGCCAGCATGCCGCGCGCCAGCAGGTGAGGCCAGGTCATGGCGCCAAATGACAGGATCAGCGTGGCTTTCTTCAGCAGCGCCTCGGTGTGGCCATCGGCGCCGCCGATCAGGAAGGCCACGTCGGACACCGAGGTGTCACGCCAGCCGGCCAGGCGCGCGGCGAAGCCCTCGCTGTCGAGCACCTTGCCGCGGCGGTCCAGCATGACCAGCGCCGCCGCGGCCGGCGCGGCGTCGAGCAGCAATTCGCCTTCGCGCTGCATGAGCTGGGGTGCGGGCAGCTTCCGCTTCTCCTCGAGCTCGCGCAGCACGAGCGGCCAGCGGATGCGGCCGGCATAGTGGTCGTAGAGATCCCGCTCCGGCCCGCGCGAGGCCCGGCCGATCGCGGCAATCGTGATCTTCAACCTGGGGGCTTTCCGGCTCGGGTTGACCCACCTCCCCCATCCTGAGAAGCTGGCCTGAAAAGAGTTGAGTGATTTCAGTCAGTTGTGATTCGGTCGTGGTTGCGAAGCTACGACGGAGGGTCACATGGTCTGGACTGAAACCACTCGGCGGAAGTATCGGCGTGACGGACTGCGCTATGC